>JAEIGA010001410.1_pt1 | contig 37544 bp, 62 predicted proteins | sample 9270691 | NCBI WGS metagenome assembly JAEIGA01 (sample SAMN17057246, study PRJNA624740) | gut metagenome | biome: biome; isolation source: fecal sample | host: Bos grunniens | place: China: Xizang | collected 2019
AACATTAATAAGGTTAATTCCTCTTGTTGTTATCGGCATTATACACTTGCCATAATTAGCATCATTTACATCTGTAACAAGTTCACCAAGCCCTATGCCATCAACTGTGTTTCCGTATATTTCAAGCTGTTTCATTCGCTTATTCGGTTTGCAGTTGTGCATGGTTAGTGGGTAGCCTTCAACTGTTGCAACCATGTCTGAATGTGTCAGCTTGTATTCAACATACTTTTTCAAAGTGTTCATTCTACCACCTCGGCAACCCCGGCAGCACCGCCCAAAGGATATTCGCTGTATGACAGCATCCACAAATCGATTTCAGCTTTGTATTTTCCGTATATTTCGTATCCGGTGTAAGGCTCTGGCACAAGATCAAAACCGCTATAAACATTATTATTTGTAATGTTCAAGGTTGTTGCTGGATCATCAGAAATAAACGAAACAAACACAACATCACCATCTTTTGCATTGGTTGGAAGTGTAAGTGTAAGATTTCCAACAAAACCAAGACCATATTCTTTGTTTGCAACAAGTGGTGATGTTATTGCTGTCATTGGTGCTTGAAACACTTCTTGTTCGATAGCATCAACTCTCGTTCCAGTTTCAGCAATCGAACCCCAAACGCCATTTGTAACTTCATCTGCAAGGATATGAACTTCTTCGGCAACTCCGGTGATTTTATTTTCAAGGGCTTGAATTGCTTCATCAGTATTACTTCCAAGGTTCTGAACAGCTTGGTTTGTTTGCTTTATTGCATCTGAATCTGCCACCAAATCTTTTGCAAATTCTATTGAAGGTACTTGCTGATATTCATCAGTGATTTCATCGGCATTACGTGCAATTCTGTTATTGCCAACAAATTCTGCAAACAGCATTTTGTTTGAAGGCACTGTTGTTTCACTGTTTTCATCAGTGACACTGCTTTTGTTGGTTACAACAGCACTTTTGTCAAGCTTTGCTTCATCGAATCCATTAACCCTATCATCGAATTCAGCAATCTGTGCTTTCATTTCGTTATGTTCGGTGAAAAGTGTTTCTTTCCACTGTGCAATAAGGTCAGGGATTTCTTCATCTTCTGTAGTTTCACCGGAATTGTCTATACCTTTTGAAATCTTTATTTTGTCATTTGGAATGGTGTTCCATTCATATTCAACAATGTCATTCTTAACACATGCAAAACGAATTGCAAAAGCAAGCTTTCCTTCGTATTTTGTGACACAATCCCATAAAAGCCAACTGAACACAACATTTTCAGAATCATCAGGGTGTATATGCATATCAGTTGCATCATATATGCCTTTGTGCGATTCACCGCTGATGCCACTGTTTATGTAGTGAATTTCAATTCGGTTACATTCTGACATGTCATGCCCTTCAATTATTCTGGGCATCTCAAATGAAAAACGTTCTGATTTGTGGTCACCCTGAACAAGTGTTGTTTTTGAACTTGATTCATTTTTTATTTGCCTTGTAATTGGGCTTATAGTGAAATGCGGATCTGAATCATAAATAATATCAGTATGTGACATTCAAACACATCCTTTCTTTTAAAAAATTGCATTATAAAAGCACTCTGCATCAGTGCAAAGTGCTTTTTCTTTTTTTCTTGAAATATCCTTCAATCATTTCTGCAATTTCAGAAGGCACAGCATCTTTGTTTGTTCCTTCCATATATGCAGAAAAGTTTTCTGCCCATGCTTCTGATCTTTTGGAAACACGAATATTTTGCATTGTTCCTGCATATGCAGATATTTTGATTGATTTCTTTTCAAGTTCTTTGTCATTGCTTAATCTCTTTGACAATGCTTCGCCAGTGTCCATATCAACCGCATGACCAATTTCATGCCATAATGTACCGGAATATGTTTCTGTTGCATGATAGTCTTTGCCAAGTTTCCTTCTTGATCTTACATTGTCATTTTTAAGTTTTTCTTCAAATGCTGCTTTGCTTCCGGTTTTCTTGACTAAAAGTGTCTTTGTCTTATCATCATACTTTGCAAACACACCTTGTGGAACACCGCCAAATTTGACACTTAATCCTTCAAGTGTTGTTTTGCCAAGTTTCCTTTCGAATTCATCAATAACCCTGACAGCATCTTTGATATATTCAGTATTTGCCCCCTTGAACCCTTCAAACGTTGTTTGCAAGCTGTTTGAAGCATAATTTTCAAGTTGTTTTCTGTCCATAGCATCAAAGTCCGGCAACACTGTTTGTTGTGCTGTGGTCTTTTTCTGTTTCCATGCTTCCCTTCGTGCTCTGATTCTGTCTTGATATTCGGCATCTGCTTTCAGGTCTGCCTTCTTGTTAAACATAGGATTGCCTTCAAGCAATTTTGAATAGTGGTTGTATTCTCTATCATCCATCTTATCCAAAATCTTTGCAAAATCCCTTGTTTTATACTTGTTTTCCATGTCCTGAACATAATTCATATACTGCCGATTTTCTTTTGAGAAAAAGCCCTTTTTGAACTCATTATAATCTTCAGGACTGTCAAAGGTTTCAAGCTGTTTGGTGAAGTTGTTCATTCTGGTGAAGCCAGCACCCAAAAGCCACCTTCCCTTTTGCAATAAAGCACATCTGCAATTGACAACTTCAGCAGCACCACCGGAAGGATCACCGGGGAACATTAAACCATTGCTGAATTTTTCGTCAAGTTCTTTATATTCGCCATCAACCATAGCATGACTATCTCTTGTCTTGGCATCAAGTGTGGAATCCCACTGTTTAACAACATCAGCACCCCGGTCTTTTGCATTGTGGCATGCATCCATTGTGGCTTGACATTGAATTCTGTGCCCTTCGGTTCGTGCAATTCTCTTTGCATAAGCCAAAGAACCTTTTGGGTTTGTGTATGTTCCCATCATTTTCATTGACAACTGCTTTGCTATCTGGTTGAAGGTCATTCCGGTGCTTATTCCCCGGCTGACTTGTGCAGTGATGTGTTTTTTCAACATGTCCACATTTTCACCAAGGTGATTATATAAACCCTTGCTGATTTTTGAATCTGTCTGCACTGCTCTGACCATAGCTTCTTGGTCTAAAGGGAAGGCAAGGGGAATGCCTTGCCCTTGTAAATCGTAAAGAGTGCCAACAAAGCCTTCTTCATAGCATTTGTTCAGATAGTCAGAAACAGTTTCAAACTGTTCTTCATTCATCTTGTCAAGAATGTCACTGACTTGCTTTTTCAAGCCATCTTGATATTGTTTTTGATACACTTTTGACTGTATTCTTGACTTTAAAACAGCCTTTTCAGCTTCATCTTCAACATCATCATATGCAGATGTCAATTCTTCTATTTCGTCATACAGCTTTTGTGATTTTGCGGTGATGTCCTTTAAAGATTGGCTGTATACCTGATTCAGCCTTTTAATTACACCTTTTTCATTGTCCAAAAACTGTTGTTGAACTAATTTCTGTCTTTTATTCATAAGGCTTCACCGCCTTATTCTTCAATTATTGCATTATCAATTGCATTTTGTGCAGCATCAAGGTCAGCTTCTTTCTGCTGTCTTTCAAGCTGGCTTTTTATTTCTTCATAGTCCAAATCAAGCTGTTCACATACAGCTTTCAATGCTTCTTCTTCACCAATTACCGCTGCTGCATTCAAGATTGTATTCACCTTCACTTGCTGTGTATCTGCTTTCACCTTGTCAATATCTGCATTTTCTTTTTCGTTGGTTATAATTGACCGGGTGAATTTGATTTCAACATCTGAAAGCTGATAATCTGTGCCATGTTCCTGATTGATTTCCGCAAGTACAACTTTGATTATGTCTTGTTTCAGCAGCTTTTTCAACCTTGTTTCAAGCTTGTCTGCTTTCAGATCAAGCAGTGCATATGCAGCCTTAATAACAAGATTTGTTGTTGCTGCTGTATCTTTCAGCCCGGCAGTGTTGAAGCCCATACCGAATCTATAAATGTTCTTTTCATCATCAGCTGCTTTGGCTTGTCTTGCCTGATAGGGAATATCAACTGTGTGAACCTCAATGCCACCTTCTTCATCTACACCAACAATCTTTTTGGTTTTCAAGTTCTTCTGAAGTGCATCAAGATTTTCATCCGGATAACCTTTTACAACATGCAAAGGTGTGTCAAAGTCTGTCAGATTGTTTGAGAGACCGCACTGCATCATGTCATAATCATCAATTAATGATTTTATAGGCACTAAACCGCTTTGCTGTTTCCGGTTAAGGTCTAACCGCCAAAATGGAATATAACCAAGGGAAAAGCCCATTTTCTGACCGCTTTTTTCGTCTGTGAATACCACGTGCGGTCTGGGGTTGATTTTCGCATCCGTATCTTCTACAATATCCCCGGTGTCAATCTGTTCATAATAGTGGATATCCGATTCAGACCACACTTGAATTTTCTTAACTGTTTTAACATCCTTGGCAATGCGGTCAATGTACCAATAGATTATATATTTGCAACCATCATCAGTGTCTTTTTCTCTGACTTCAATTACACCCATGCTATCAGCACATTGGAATGTAAGCCTATTATTTTCGTTTTTAAAGGCATAAATGTATTCAAAGCCTTTGTTATATGAACCGCTTAACAATTCGGCTGTTTCAGCCCAAAATTCGTCATTAAAGTACATATCAAGATGTCCTTGTAGCCCTTCAGCTTTTTTCTTTGCTTGAATAGGGTTTTCTTCAAATGAAAGCATGTATGCAACAAGCTGATCACTTAATTCTGTGAAGAATGGGTGACAAATCTTGTTATTTGCTCTGTACTTATCTTCAACCAGATTGCCATCATCGTTGAAATAAAAGAAGCGACAGTTCAAAATATCATGTTCAGCATCATAATAACGTTGACCTTCTCTTGCTTTCATCTTCTTAACAGATGCAGCATCTTCAGCAATAAATTGTGTAATTTCGGCTATAGATAACATATTTTATTCCTTTCTTGCTTTATATGTATTCAAAGCGGACAATGCCAGCCCCATTATTGACTGCCGAGTGCAGCCATGATTATATAAAAGGAGATGATGACGGACAAAACCAGTGCCAGCTTAACAAAACACTGTAAAACCGCTGGGGCTGTGCAACCGCTTGACAGTAGGCATTTATACAAGCCATTTCTTAACCTTTCGCCAACCTTCTACACCATAACGAAGGGCAGCCATTGCATCATCCATAATTGGAACTGGTTCATCAAGATATTCACCGCTTCTTTCATCTTTTCGCCATTTCCACTGCTGCATTTCTTTGATGGTGTTTATGCAGTGAGGATGAACATATATTTGTCTTTGCTTCAGCCAGTCAATCTGTGCTTTAACAGAACCTTTTGAACCGCCTTTGTCAACTGCTCTTGCTCTGTACCCGGCTTTTGTCCATTCTTTTATTCTGTCAGGCTCTGCACTATCACACCACATTGTTTTCTTTGTGGGAATGGCATGCTTGATGGCTTCTTGAATGATTTCAGATGTGTCCTTTTCATGCAGATATATTTCATCAAGGATATATATATTATCATCCTTCCAACCAAGCAGAAGAATTGCATTTGCATGATTGAAGCCAAAGTCTTGACCTATTGCAACATCGTCATAATCATTAAGGTTTTGTGATACCTCTTTTATATCCCAATTATGCAGAATAAGACCGCCAATTTCGCCCCATTCGCCAAGACCATATATTTGATAGCCTTCAGGATCAACAAGCTTTCTTCTTTCCATTCTGGCTTTGTAGGCATCATCAATGAATCTGTTCATCAGATATGTTGAATGATGTGTAAGAACATTAGCATCCGGAATATCAAAAAACACCTTCTTTATCCAGTGATTTTTATTCACCGGATTGAAGGTGCATCGAATTTGATAAAATTGACCGGCTGGCAGTTCGCCACGAAGTCGGTCATCTATAATTTCAAAGTCTGATTGTGTAATTTCGGTTGCTTCTTCTATCCATACATCAGTAAGCTTACCTTTTTGGAATGTGATTGACTTCAGCTTTTCCCTTTGCTTTTCATCGTTCACACCCCTGAAGATGATCTGATTGCCGTTTGCCTTGCATTCAATCATCATAGGTGACTGCTTTATTTTCCAATAGGCTTCAGCATTGTTGCCAAACATTCGGTATATTGCACCGGTTAATTCGGCATAGGTTGAATCACGATTTGTTATATCTGATTTTCTGACACAAAGAAGATTTCTTCCCTTGTCATTCAGCAACCGCAAAATATAATTGGATGCAGCATCAACGGATTTACCGCTTCCGGCTGAACCTTTTTCAATAATGTACCTTAATTTGCTTCTGTTTACTTCCCGGAAGCAAGAATTCATTTGAACATTTATGTTCATAGGGCATCAGCTTCTTCAAAGGCTTTCAACAGTTTGGGGAATTGCACTGCAATCCAGTCAACAGTTGTTTCATCATGCCCCCACTGATCATGTTTAAAGTTTTCATGAAGTCCTGATTCAAATAAAAAAGCATGAATGATTTCATGCCTGATGACCTTCTTTTGATATATTTCAAAAAAATCAATTTCACAAGATTCTTCTTTTGTCAAAACAACAATTCTTTTGCTTGTCTTGTCACAATACCCATCACAAGTATTAAGGGTTTTGTCTTCTTGCTTTGATTTCACTTCAACTGTGTATTCAGTGCCTAAAACATTTATTTTTTTCATTTTCATTCTTTTTCACTGCCTTTGAATAATAAATTGAATGGGAAGATTCGCTTGATTTCGTTCAAAAGCTGCCGCCATGCATTGGCTAACAAATACCCCTGAAAACCCCTTGATTCTGCAACATAGTTTCTTTGTTCTTCTGTTAAAGGATGCACCCCTGTCACAAGCGGGAACTCTTTTCTGATATATTCATCAAGCAATTTTTCTTTATTCATCTTCATCACCATAATCAACTGTGATATTCAATTCCATATCAACATTCTGTTCAACCTTTTCTGTATAAAGACCATATCTTTTGCCAAGCAGTTCAGCAGCTTTCAGCCTTTCTTTTTCATCAGGATTCTTTTCAATAACTTCCTGACAACCATCACCACACAAAGCAAGAACACTTGACTGTGTTTCGCCCCTCATGACAGAAGTGAGATATTTCAGCACTTCATCCTGATCTGCAATCAATTCTGATTCTTTTTCAGCCATTCTTTCTTCAATGTATCTTTTTAATTCAAGTTTCTTCAAGTTTTCAATTCCAATAGCATAAGCGGTCTTTTTTGAATATCCAGCCCGGATTGCAGCTTGTGTTGCATTCAGGTCAATCAGGTATTCATCACAGAACCTTTGCTGTTTGGCAGTCAATTTTGCCATCCTGCAACACTCCTTTCTGATTTGAACAACAAAAAACCGCCAACAAATAAATGTCAGCGGTCTTTTGCACAGTGTTGTGTCGCTCAACACTGTTCTTGATATTATACACTATAGCACACTTTGGGTGTATTATTCAATTGAATAATGTTGACACTTTCAAAGATTTTAAAATATTTTGCAATTCTTTTGTGGCTTCAGAATGTTTCAGTCTGATATATTGGTGTGTATACCCTTTCAAATCGGCAATTTCAGACAGTTTCATGTTTTGGATATGATATTTATGTAATATGTCATAAAACAGCGGATTTGACACCATTTCAATGATTTTTATGCACTCCGCTTTTTCAAGTGCAAGTGCTTCAATCTCTTTTTCTAAATCCACATATCTGTTTACGGCATCAGCCATCTTTTGTGGGTTCTTTGTTGATTGCACCCTTTCACTTTCGCCTTGTGGTGCAGTATTCAGTGCAACATTCTTCCACATCTGAATTTCAGCTTTTTTATTTTCAATCTGGCAATCTATCATTTCCAACCGATTCAAAAATTCTTTAACTTCCATATTGCACCGCCTTATAGTCCATATTTTGCACAATACTGTCCATAATTTAATCCTTCAGCCCTTGCCAACTCATTTACTTGTGCCAAGCTTAACAATGGCTTTTTCGCCTTTTTTCGCTCTACAGCATGGGGCTTTTTGTATCTTTCATTCTTTTCAGCTTGTTTCATTGCAGCTGCTTCCCTTCGGCACTCATCACTGCAATATTTAGATTGTGTTCCGGTTAATTGCCAGCCACAAATCAAGCATTTTCTTATCATTTTGGGCTGTGACCTATAAAAAGCACTTCTGCATTCAACCGAACAGTATTTGCTTTGCTTCGCAAACCCCACCTTCATTGATTTACCGCAATATTTACAATTTGCCATCCTATCACCTTCCTGAAGAACCAAAGCCCTTATTTCCCCTGTCGGTATCATCCAAAGAATCAACTTCTTCAAGTGTTGGTTTGAGTGTTGGAAGAATAACAAGCTGTGATATTTTATCACCGGCATTTACCTTGTAATCATATCCGCTGTGATTGTAAAGCTTGACAACAATGCTGCCGGTATATCCTTCATCAATTACACCTTCACTTGTGATGCCATGCTTTACATTTAAACCGCTTTTGCTTTTTACAAAGCCAACTGTATTTGGTGGAAGTTCAACATGAACCCCGGTATCAAATATTGCACTTTCCCTTGCCGGAACAATCTGCCCTTCCATTGCATATAAGTCAAGCCCGGCATCTTTTTCATGTGCCCTTGTAGGAATGAACGCCCCTTCATCTAACATTATCTTCATGTTGTCACCCCCTTATCTGACCATGTATATGATTGTCACAGCTACAAGTGCAGCAATGTCAGCCATAAGTGCATTAGTATAAAAACATGCTTTTTCTTTGTCTTTTTCACTGATTAAATTTGCATAAAAGCAAATTGCCAAAATTCCCAAAAATATTCTCATGTTAGTTTTTCCTTTCTTTTGATACGTTTTCTATTGCCTTTTTGCTTGTAGGATCTGACATGGTTCTGTTCGCCAGCTCACTTCTGAAATCGCCATAAATATTTGCAATGTGCTTTTCATCTTCAGCAATCTTCTGTTTTGTGATTTCTCTTGCATCATTTTGGATTTTTTCAAGCACTTCATAGCTGATAAGCTGATTGTGAATCAGGTATTTTTTCAGTGCTGAAAGTTCATTATAAGCATTTGACTTTCTGATTTCCGCTTCCGTTGAACTGTGACAGATTTGAACCATCATTTTATTCAGGTGCTTCATTTGCTGTTTGATGATGTCTATTTTTGCACCTTTTGCCCGGTGTGCCTTTTTGACAAGTTCATCATATTCCGCTTGCATATCAGCCAGAAGTGTTTCACTTGTCATAATCGTTGCACCGCACTTTTTACACTTCACAAGCTTCATTTTTACCACCTTCAATCATTAAATTATTCTTTTGTGCTATAGCAATGTGTTCTGTTCTTGCTTTAATATCCGGCATAGCTTTCAAAAACCTTGTTTTCTCGAATTTTAATTCTTCGTCAGTATAATTTGATGCCATTCTTTTTAATTCGCTTACAGAGCCTAAAAACAGCTTTATTTTGTTATTTAGATTGTTCCATATATCCTGAATGTTCTGTCTGTGGTCTTGTCCGGCAATTGGGTATTTAATTCGATATAATTCTGTTTCCGTATTTCTTAATGCCTTTGTGTATTCAGTCCATAATTCTTCATCAGAAGCTTCATTGACAGAAAGCAGTGCATCAATCTTTTCAATTATGTCTGCCGGTGTAGGTGGCATTTTGCAAGTCTGCAAGCATTTAAACATTGCCACTTCAAGAACATTGTCAGGATAGTCCTTCAGAAGAATTGACCATGTATTTACAAGGATTTCAACATCAGATTCTTTTGCATAGTACGGATATATAGTTTTTATACTTGCAATCATTTCAATGATTTTCTTTTTTGATGCCATTATTTCACTTCCCATTCTTCCATAATTATTGAATTGCAACCTTCGTGCAATCTGCCTTCATATTCGTAACAGCTTCTTGCTTCTCCGGGGCTTTTTCTTATCCAAGAACCGCTTTGACATCTTTCATCAATAAGCTTGATTGCATCTTCTTTTTTTGCAAATACACCAACGATTTCGCTACCTTCACAATCTGCACCATATGATACAATAAATACGCTTGCCATTATTCATCATCCCTTCTTTGAATTGCGATTTCATGGACTTTCGTTCCACCAATCCAATGGCTCTTTGTGCAATTCAAGACAATATGCATCAAAGTATTTCGCCCAAGACCTAAACTTATTTAGTCCATACTGCCCTGTTGAACCATATTTATCAGCAACCGTCAACAAAATACGGTTTGGTTCTGTTGGTAACCACTCTTCAGGAATGTTTTCAAGCAGTAAATCTTCGTTTATGTTATCCTCTTTTAAATAAACATCAGAAAACTCACAAGGTATTTCTAAGTGTTTTATTGGTTCGTGTAAACCATAGTGTCTATGCATTAACTGTATATACACACTTTTCCTCCTTAAAATCGTTCTTATTATTTTGCCACCGACATTTGTGTCGGTCACACTTTAAAATCGTTCTTTTATTCATCCGCTTCATAAAGTTCCTGAAGCTTGTCCATGAATTCATCAGTTGAATTCTTTGGTGCTTCAGATCCGTTTGTTTTTGCCTTTGGTGTAACCTTTGCATTCAAGTATGATTCAAACTTTGTACCAAATAGGGTTTCAGGTCTTAAAAACTTTTCCCATTCAGTGCCAAGCCAATCATCACATTTTTTATCAATTACAGTGATAAAATCATCTTCTGTGAATCCTTCTTCAAATCGTGCATGAATGCAAGTTTTTGTTTTTTTGGTGCTTGCCTTGTAATTTGTTCCGGCTTTTTGGTTCAGATAGTCGACAATATATTTATACTTATCTATACTATACTTATCTATACTATACTTATCTATACTATACTGGGTTGCCACTTGGTTGCCATCCGGTTGCCGTTTGGTTGCCGTTTGGTTGCCAAGGTCTTTTTTTTCGGTGTAAACTCCGTTGTCTTTGATTTCTAACATTTCAAATTGTTCATGGTATGCTGTTGGTGTGTATCTGTCTTTTCGCAATGTGTTATGCATTCGCCAATGTTTAATAGCAATAACACCATTGTCAAAACAAATGACATATCTTTCGGCAATCAACAATTTCAGATCATCTTCAGAAGCACCGATTGACCTTTGTGTTTTCCGGGCATTATTCACAAAGCCATCATCATCAGCTTCCATGTTCAAGTGGAAATATAAGGCTTGTGCAGACAAGGGCATGTCACAAAAATCATCACTTTCAACAATCTTCTGTGTGAACATTCGTTTTTCTGCGATAAGTCAACACTCCTTTCATCCTCTTATAAATGTGTTAATCTTTTCACATTCGCCTTCACACACATCATTTTTACAGTTCAAACAAATTTCAATGTTGGGGTTGAACTCTTTCAAATATGTGTAGGCTTGTTTCAATTTCCTTGCTTCTTCTCTCAATTTTTTATTTTCAAGTTTTTGCTTGTTTTTGATGTAGTCATTTCGCTTTTTTACCGCTTTGCAATCCTTACTGCAATATTTACCGGCATGTTTGAAATCAAGTTTCTTGCCACAAATAACGCATTTATGGTATTTTTTAATCTTTCGCAAATGGAAATCGTCACAACAAGACTTGCTGCAAAACTTTTTGTTGGGTTTGAATTTGAATTCTTTGCCACAAGACTTACACTTCATGTTGTTTTCCTTTCCTCATCCATTTTTGCACCGCAGTTGGGGCAGTAATTGCTTTGTTCAAGATTGTATTTATGGCATATAGAACATAGAGGATTCTGCAAGCCATATTGCTTCCAACACCCATGCTTCACTTCCTCAACATCGGCTGTGGGTTGTCTACGCAAAAGCGAGATAACTGCATTTGCTGATTGTTCATCTATTGCAGGGAATTTACATACTGCATCAGCAAATTTATCTACATCAACATAAGCCATCACCCCTCACCGCCTTTCTTAAAATGTTTAGGAAAAATGCTTGATACACATTCGGCATATTTTATAACGTTGATAGTACAAACCATTCCATTATTCCAAGCACACTTACTGCACTTTTTACCCGTGATTTTTTCAACAATTACTTGCAATATTTTTTTCATCCCTCGCCACCCTCTTTCAGCTTCGCTTCTTTTTTGATACACTTCATATTTTTCCCGTACTTACAACCAACACAACAAATGGGAAATTCCCATGTGTTTTTATAGAATGGTTTCAGAAGTTTGTATTTCCAACACATTCCGCATCACTCCTTACTATTTACACATAAGTGCAATACATATAATTGTTGTAATGCACCACATTGCATGAACACTCAATCGATATATCATCCTATTCATTCTCACTCACTCTCCTTATCTATACACTGCCATACATATAACACAAGCAACCAATGCTCCGATTATTCCCGCTAATATTAACCGCAAAATAAACATACTCTCACTCCTTTGAATTGCGATTTTATAGACTTGATATTGTTATATTGCTCTTATCCACATTGTAATTTTCGGTCTTGGTTTTTCCGCAAACCTTACATCTGAATGTCGAACCTGCTGTACCTACACCACGACATTCCCAATGATGATAACCATTTATACAATCCACTTGAGCTGTATAATTTGCACGATTATTTACTTGGCAATCACAATATGGTGTAAATGGTGCATTCACTCTCTTGCATCTCGGGCAAATCCATCCTTCGTTCATATCCTCACTCCTTAAAATCGTTCTTATTATTTTGCCACCGACACAAATGTCGGTCACACTTTAAAATCGTTCTTTTATCTGTTCAGGTGGTTCGGGTAATGGCATCCAGTGTGTGCAATTCAATCTATAACCATGATTTGCGGATATAAAAACATGACTGTCAGGCTTGTTGCTTTTTGTGCCAATATATATGCATTTCAAAACATCGGTATAAACCAGTACATATTCGCCTTCATCAGGCATTCTTTCACTGCATGGAATCCATTCATTATTCATATTGCTGCCCCCTTTGCATATTCTCTGAAATCCGTTTCAAGTTCTGCCCTTACAGCTTCGACCTCTTCAGATCCGGCAAGTTCCGGGCATTCTGCTTGAATTTTCTGCCGGGTTCTTCTGCATGTTTCAAAATTCGGCAAGCCATATACCTTGCGATTCAACAAAGCATTTGTCAGGCTTAATTTGTCGATATTCAAGCCAATTTCAGCAAGCAAATCATGGCAGATAATATAATAAAGATAGTTGTCACTGTTTCTGGCTTCAGGGTGATTAATTAAGGCTTTTTTCACAAGTTTTGCAGTGTTTTTTATTTCATTCATCTTCATCACTCCATTTCAGTTTTTGACCGCAATCACCACAATATTCTTTAAAGTCATCCACATCTTCATGACAATTTGGGCATTCCCCGGCAAGGTAGTCCATATCACAACAGCCACATGCACAAGGCTTTGAAAGTGTTATTATATTTTTAGGCTTTGTTGCTGTTGCTTTTTTTAATGCATCAACAACAAAGCTTTTATTTATCGCACATTCGTATTTGATGCCGTTTTCAAGTGCAATTTGAGTGATAGCACCAGAAATATTATCTTCAAGCTGTTCATGAACCTTGGCTTCAAATTCAACAAGAAATTGTGACATTGGCAAGGGTTCAGATGGAACAAATTCAGCCTTGGGAATCTGCTCAATTTTATCTTTGTTGATGTTTTCCGGTGTCGGTTTTAATTTTTCATCCATTTTCTTCTTATCCTTTCTGCTTGAATATGAAAAGACCATTGCGGATATTTCTTCAAAAATGCTTTTTCAAGGGCTTTTTTCTTCTGCCTTGTATCAGCCCATGATTGGTTTTGTTTCAGCCATTTCCGTTCAAATTTCTTGCGTACAGCCTTGTATTTCTCAAAGTCTTTCTTTCCTTGTTTTAAACCCTTTTTAAAAGGTTTTACTATCAATTTATTTGCTTGTTTTCGCACTTCTTCTGAAGGTGATTTGACACCAAGCAACCACCGAAGAGAAAATTGTGATGTTCCCATTTTTAAGCACCTCATTTCTCATCAATAATGACAGTGCCGGTTGTATAATAAATCATGTGTCTTTTGTCATTTTCATCATCAAAAATTATGTATTCGCTTGTGGTTTCAACATCAAATTTACCGCTGTATTGTTCTATAATTTCACCGTTGATGTCATAAACAGTAACAGTTCTTTCGATTCCGTCACCAAAGTTGGATTTTTGATCTTTCAGTGCCCTTTGTCCGGCTTCTGTCTGTGAATAGATAATGGATGTTATAATACAAGCTGCTGCCAATATTAGTGCGACAAGCAGCATGCCGATTCCAAAAGCTGCATCTTGCTCAACGAATGCCCAAATGCTAATTGCTATGCCACCGATTAAAATAAGCCCACCTAAACAGATAAAAATAATACATCCTATAGTCATTTTTCATTTTCCTTTCTATATCTCTTTGATTTTAATATTGTGAAAATACAGCATCATTTTTCTTTTTAACACAAAATAGTTATATGTGATTCCGTCTTTGCAGCCTTTTGTGTCCTCAACAACCTTTTTGCCGTTCTCTATGTACACAAAATCTGCAACATAGGTGACAGCCTTTTCAATACAAACCCTTTTGAATTTGGGTTGCCCTTTCTTTTCGCCTTTTTTGTAGAATTCGCCTGTTGGAATGGCTTCATATTGTGCCGGAATCAATTCAAAGGGAACTTGTTGCTGAAGGTCTGAAATGTGTCCAGACCTTTCAAGCAACTTCAATTCTGCCCATCTCCGGGCTTCTTTTTTGCTGCCAAAGAGTTTGCCATCAAATTCAACCCTTTTGGCATTCAATTTGTTTTTTGCCGTTCTATAAAATTTTCTTGTTTTAATTCTTTTATATGCCATGATTTCACCCCATTAAAAAGGCAAATCATCATCAGCTGAAGGTGCTGGTACAAATCCATCATTTTCAGGAAGTGCAGCTTCAGTTGTGCCTTCTTGCTTTTTGCTTAATACAAAGCCAACTTCATCAATAACAACTTCTGTGACATACACTTTCTGACCATCTTTTTCATAGTTTCTGGTCTGGATGCTTCCGCATAATTCGATTGGATCACCTTTTTTGAAATACTTGCCGATAAAGTCAGCATTGCTTCGCCATGCTTGGCAACTGATAAAATCAGCATCATAATTTCCTTCAGCATTTTTGAATCTTCTGCTGACAGCTATTCTGAAGCTGCACACACTCACATTTGAAGTGGTGGTTTTAAGTTCAATATCACTGCATATTCTTCCGGATAAAATTGCTTTGTTCATGATTTCACACTTCCTTTTTCATATTAAATTTAATCGGCAAAAAACAACCAACAGTTCTGCCAAATTGGTCTTTTGCTAAAATTCGCCCAAGTTCAGAATTTGCATATAATTCATAACCGCTGAATTTTTTTGTAAAACTTGTATCAACATATATTTCAACGTTTTCGCCTTTGTATTTTTCAATAGTTCTGTTGTAATCTTTAAAAAGTTCTTTTGTTGATTTTATTGGTTCATCTTTGTCAGAATTAGCAAGAACATTTTTCAATGTTTCTGTTTTTCTGATCTTTGATGCATCAAAAATTATTTCACTTTTATCAAACACAACTGCATCAAAACCGGTTGTTGTTACGGCAATTTCATGTTCATTAAGTTCTGATGCAACAATTCTGTTATTAACATCAAGAAGTGCTTTGCACACTTCCAGCTGAAGTTGTTTTCTATTCATTTTTATACATCCTTTCACATTAAAAATAATTCGTCTGCTTCTGTCGGTTCAGTCAGAACCTTTGTTTGTTTGCAATATTCACATTTTTCGCATCGTTCCGGTTCAATGATACCTTTCTTCATTGCATCGAATCTGACAATATCTGCCTTGACCTTCTCAAGCTGAAAATCAAGCATGCTTTGTGGAATGTGTAAAATGTCAAGGTCAGTCATCTTTTCTTTTGTTGCTGCATTCAAATAGAAGGGGAGTTGCTTGCCCACATTCTGCCGGACAATTTCTTGATATACCGCACCTTGTAAATCATAGCCCCAGTATTCATACCAAGGAAGATGCCCATGTTCGCTGTCATATATAGGTTCAAAATCTTTCACAATTTTCAGGTCAACAATCTTGTCATCATGCAGCACATCTGTTTTTATCTTCACCGGAACACCGCAAATGTCACCGGTCATGATAACTTGCTTTTTGCCGTTCATGTATTCCATGAAAATCCGGTCTTTTGTAAGCCTTAGGATGATAGCTTCTGCCTGAACATATTCAGCTTTTAATGTGCCATCTTTTTTGAATATCTCAGGATGTTGCTTGGTGAATTTATCAAGTGTACCTTCAAAAACTGAATCTATGTATGAACCAACAAGCAATGCTGTTGTCTGTTCTCGTTTGTACTTGCCTTTTATTTCAGCAATGGCACATGCCGGGCATTTCATGAAGCTTTTAAACTGTGAAACACTCATATAGTGTTGATTTGCCTTCTTGCTGAAGTAATTTCTTTGTGTCAATTTCACTGTGTTGCACCGCCTTTGTTTGCTTCAGCAGTCGCACATTCACTGCACAATGCCTTGCCATACTGTTTTTTGGTATATGCTGCAAGCTGTTCCGGATTCATGCCACCGAATGCAGTGATGTCTTTTTTACAGTTCTCACATTTCGGTGCTGCTACATTCTGAACTTGTGGCACTCTTGGTCTGATTCTCAGTGCATCATGAACTGCACCAAAAGCCTTGACCTTTTCAATGCCGATCAGAACCGCTTTGCCTTTCAGCTTTTCAGTGTCTTTTGTTTTAAAAAGCTTTGCAATTGTCTTCTTGTTAGTTACGTTCAAAATCATTGGCTTGAATGCTTTGTCAGTCCAGTGGCAAACAGTACAGTTTTCGCCCTTGCCATTTGCAACAACCTCTTCATCAACGATTTTTTCAATTACAAGTGTAACTTCTCTGTTTGGCAATTCATCCAAATCCCATGAGCCAAGGTAGTTTGGATTTTTGCCCATTTTCATAATATCCATTTGTTTTTTCACTCCTCTAAAAATTCTGATGTTGAATGCCTGAAGTGTTCTTTCAAACAACCGGGGCAAACAAAATCTTCATAAATTACATAACAATCATCACTTTGGATGTGTTCATCACAGAAGCAACACACCGGAAGCTTCTTCAGTACTGCTTCTTGCCTTGCTTCGTGCTGCAAGAATGCATCATAATTGTCAGGGCATGGCATTTTTTGCACCTCATATCCATTCGATTTTTGGGCTTCCCTTGAAGCCTTTTTCCCAGATAAACCATGCATAACAAACCGCTTTTGATGGTTTATCCGGCTTGATGCCGTTTTTCCAACAGTCAATTCTGTTTCTGAACACATATATTTTCTTTGGTGGGTATTTATCAAACAGAGTTTTTCGCTTTGCCCCCTCCAAAAATGTCAATTTTAAAAACATTGCAACCTTCACTGATTCTTGTGAAATATCAAGTGCATGTTGAACAAATTCTTTTGCTTGCGAATATGGTGGGTTTGTTATAATGTCCCGGCTATTTCTGGGAACAGAACCAGCCTTCAAAAAATCTTGTGTCAATTGTTGGTTTGCATACCCTCTGTTGACAATATCAGAAGAAAGAACATCAAAACCATTTTCAATCAGCACTTCAGATATGTGACCACCACCGCATGCCGGTTCTAATATGTAGTGATAAAACTGTTCTTTTTTTAGCAATATCCGCACCGCTTCAGGATCAGTGGCATAATAGTCAAAATCTGCTCTTTCGGTGTCTGAATGGTTGCTTGCACCATGTGTTGCATAAATTGATGTTGCATTACCAGTCCAATCTGTCATACTGTCACCGCCTTTCGTGCTTCTTCAATTCGTTTGCAAGCAATGTCAAAATAGCCTTTGTCAAGTTCCATACCGATAAATTTTCTGCCAGTATTCACACAGGCAACACCTGTGCTTCCTGAACCCATACAATTGTCAAGAACTGTGTCACCTTCATTTGTGTAGGTTTTCACAAGGTATTCCAACAACGCAACTGGTTTTTGCGTGGGGTGAAATCCCTGATAATCTTTTTTAAATTCAAGAACATTGCCGATGTATTTACAACCATCTGGCAAGTTGAATGTCCTTTTGAATGTCCTTTTGAATGCTCCATCTATTTCTTGACACTCTGCAAATGTCTTGAACCCTTCCATGCAATCAATGCCGAATCTGTCAATCAATTCGTTGTATGTCTTTTCTGTGCAAAGTGAAAATTGCATTGTATCAATATAAAATGTATGTTCTGCTTTTCTGTGTCCAAGTGCTTTGTTTACATCTTTGCAACTGGAACAATTCATATATTCCATGACTTGTTCAAAATATGACCGCAATGGGTGCAAAAGCTGTCTGTCATGCACTTTGTGAAACACAGACAAATCTTCAAAATATGAAACCGGGGCTTTTTTTGACAATAAAGCATTTGCAAAATGATCTTTTTTCCAAATCATTGAATAAGAAAATTCAATGTTTGTTGCCTTGTGGTTTCTCAATTCTGTTGTGTATGGTTCTTGACTGAACAAAACCGCCACACCGTTTCTTCTCAATATTCTTTCGTACTTACTAAAAAGATTAAATGTGGGAAGTTTTTCATCCCATTCAGTTGCATTTTCGCCCCTTGCTTTGTAGCCATCAATTTGCAACCCTTTAATTGTTCCATACGGCAAATCACACAGAATCATGTCAATGCTTCCATCCGGAATGTCTTTCATAAGTTCAAGGCAGTCACCATGTAAAATTGTCAAGTCATTCATCGCATTCACTCCCTTGCCTTTATCTGTTCCAGCATAGAAACACCGCTTGCAAGTGCCAAAGCTGACACTACAGCAACAACTTCTGCTGCCCAAGATGGGGCATTCACTGATGATAGTGAAATAATGAGCACAACGAACATGCACCAATTAAATCTGTACAATATTTTTTTCATTTCTTTCATCCTCTCTCTTTAAATTTCGCAATCAACAACTTCAACCGCTTCAAGTGCTTTTTTCAGCAATAAATCTGTGATTCTCTGCTTTGAAATTCCGGTGTCATTGCTTACCTTGTCAAGCTGTTCGCTGACATCCTTTGAAATCCAGCATTGAACACTTTCGCTTCTGATTGGTTTTGTGAATTGCTTCTGAATGATGATTTTTTCCATCTTCTTTTCACCTTCTCTGTTCAATTTCGTATGTAACTTTCACATTGTTCTGATCAGCAAAAAGCTGAATAAGTAGTTCAAGAATTTTTGTTCCATCTGGTTTCATAGCTTCACACTTTCTGTTTCTTGATGTTCAAGATTTCACAAATGGTATCAACAATTTTTGGTGCTTCTCGTTGACCGGTCAGAATTTTGTACATATATCCATTGTCAACATACAGCCCGGTTTTCTTTGTGATTTCTTCTTCAAGCCATTTTTGTGTTCTGTTGGTTGTTAAAAGTTTAGTCTTTACGCACAAACCAAAGTCTGAAAATTTAGACATATTGCTCAAAATACCACTCCTTTCCGTTCTATCGGTTGACAAGTACGGATTTGAGTACTATAATGAGGATGTCATTAATCAAAATAAATACGGCTTTCCGTACTCGTCACAATGTCATTGTAGTACCGATAGCCGTACTTTGTCAACCACATTTTTACGGGTTTCCGTATTTTTGTGGAATTTGCATATAAAAGGTGGTACGGAAATGGGTACTTTGTACGAAAAAATAATAAGTCTATGCGAAGAAAAAGGAATAAAAGGCGGTAAAATGTGTACTGACATTGGAATGAGCAAAGGAATTCTGACTGATTTGAAGATGGGCAGACAGTCTGGAATATCAACAGCAAATGCCCAAAAGATTGCATCATATTTTAATGTGTCCGTTGGCTATCTTTTGGGTGAAGAAGAAAAAGAAGACAAAAAAAGACAGTCCACCGAAGGTGAACTGTCTATAAAAAAGAAAGAATTTATCCGCAAGATTGAAGGAATGTCTGACGATCAGATTGATCGACTTGAACAGATTCTTGCTCTTGTTGAGCAAAAAGGGATATAAGCATTTCAAATTGTTCGTCTGTTAGTTTTTCGATTCGTTCAATTAGTTCTTGTTTTTTGTTCATGGTTGTACATTCCTTTCTTGCGAACATTAGTTCTGTGATGTGACAATTATATATATAATCAATTATCTGAACAATGGTAAGTTTTACAATTGAAATCATACTCGAATAATTTTAAAAAGTACAGATGCAAATAATTTTTTCCAGTATCAAATAACAAAAACTAATTAAAAATATAGTATCAAATAAGATTTAAAAAGTATCAAACAGATTTTGAAATCCAGTATTTTCAAGGTTTGCGAGGGTATAACATTTGACACTTAATTATAAGGAGGTAATAATGTCAGCAGAAATAATGTTAGCAGAAATAATAGCAAATTATGTAAATAAAAAAAGAAACGTTATGGGATTATCTATAAATGATCTTGCCACTAAAAGCAAGTCAGCAGAGGGAACAGTTAAAAATATATGTTTGTCAAAAGCAGACAATCCAAGCATGAAAACAATGATTCCTATAATGGATGCAATAGATGGTTCATTTGATGAAATGCTTCACCCTGAAAGATACAATGAAAGAAATAAAAACAAATTGAATGATAATGCTGTTCTTGATTTAATGTCAGCAATAAGAGAAACCAACGGTGAACATGTTCACGATATTAGAACTCATTACAAGGAACACCATGAGGATTTAAAAGAGAATTACGAAAGACGGCTTGCAGACAAAAGAGAACTTATTGATTCCTATAAAGAACACATTAAAACTCTTGAAAAAGAATGTAAACACAGTAAAATTGCCTTTTGGATTTGTGTAATAGTATTTATTGCAGTTTTAATTGCCGAAGTTATGAATCCAAACCTTGGTTGGTTAAGATATTAATAATATCATAGACTTATTGCAAAATTTGTCAAAACATAGTGCCAATTAAAAACATTTTTTCTTGAAAGGGGTGATGCTCAAACAATCTGGCAGCAAGAAAAACATAAAAGGAAGTGAATTGCATGTATGGAAGTTATCAGCAGTTAGAAAGGTACAAATCAAACAAAGTAATAAGGGCTGCTGAATATGGCAGATGTTCCAGTGATGAACAAAAGAAAAACGGCTATACTATCAGTGACCAAATTGACCTGATGGATTCATTCTGTGAAGAATATGAACTGGCAGTCACAGAAAGGTATATTGATGAAGGTATTTCTGCAACGCTGGAAATAAGCAAAAGAAAAGACCTTGCCCGGCTTATTGAGGATGCCAAACAAGGAAAGTTTGATATTATTATATTCAAGTGTATTGATAGATTCTTCAGGAATGTTGGGGAATATTATGTTTGTCAAAGACAGCTTGAAAAAGCTGGTGTTACATGGTTATCAATTGAAGAATCAGACCTTGATCCAGAAGATCCTGATGCAGCTTTCAAAATCAATATCTATTTAACAATGGCAGAATACGAAGCAAAAAAGACTTCAAAAAGACTAATATTCAACAATAAGAACAGAATCAAAAACAAACAAGTTGTGACCGGATCAAGATGCTTTCATTTCCCTTGGCATGTGGTTGGCGAACCAAGAAACAAGCACCTTGAAAAAAACGAAGAAAAAGCACATATATTATATGACATGCTTGATTATTACGAACTACACCATTCCAAAGCTGCAACCACCGGATATATCAACCGGAAGTATAACATGAAAATGTCTGCACAAACAGTGGGCAGAATTCTTAATAATACACTGTTATATGGCGAATATAAGGGTGTGACGGATTATGTTGAACCTTATATAAGCAAGGAAAGATTTGATAGAATACAAGAATATTTGCAAAGGAATGTCAGACAAGCATACAAAGCAAGTCAAATTTATCTGTTTTCAGGCATGATAAGATGTAATGATTGTGGTGTCCTAATGTCAGGCAATAACAATGGTGTTCACGGAAAAACCGGCAAAGTGTATGGTGTCTATAGATGCAATAAATATAAAGTGTCGAAAACTTGCACAAACAAGTTTGCATTAAGCGAAAACAAACTTGAACAAGAGTTGTTAAGCAATCTTGAAGCATATATCGAAAATAGCATTGCAAAGGTTTCCAAAATTGAAGATGCCTTGCCGAGCAATAACAACGAAATTCAGATCAGAGAAATCAAAGAAGAAATGGACAGACTGAACATCATGTTCAGAAAAAACAGAATCAGTGAGGAAGAATATGACACTGATTATTTCAAGCTTGAAAAGAAACTTGATGAACTGACTGCCGGACATGAAGAACCAAGGCAGATTGACACAGAACACTTGAAAGAATTGCTTGAATCAAATTGGAAAGAGATATACAACAATTTGGATAGGGAACACAAAAGAGCCTTTTGGCATGGCATAATCAAAGAATTTAAGGTTGGGGAAGATAGAAAAATCATACCGGACAGCATTATATTTTTTTAAATAAATTTTGTGTCCTTTTTGATATGCTCCGTTCGGTGCTATACGATAAAGACACAAAATTTACATCGTTAATCTTGACATTTATTGACAATTATATTAAAATAGTAATTGCGACAATGAATTTGTGTTTCCACACAACTAAAAAGCACTCGCTGTAAAAGGTGGGTGCTTTTTGTGTATTTTGCGAATAGAAAAATATTTGCAATTGTAATATAATGTCAAAACAAAGGGGGCTTTATTATGTTTATAAGCTTATCAAAAACATTGGCGAAATTTGGCGGTTTCCGTTTAGGTGTAGGGATGCGAATGACCAAAAATAACATGATCTGGATGTCATTGATCGTGATGTTTATGCAATTAATGAAAGCAATGTGGTATTTAATGATTATTTGCTTTTGGCTGGTGTATGCCATGATTTATGGCATTTGCAAAATGTGCAAATCATCATCACCGCTTTTTAAAAAGCTATTTCAAAACTTGTATGAAAAAGCAGAACAAAATGCTGAAAAGAAGAATCAGGCTTGATTGCTTGGTTCTTTTTGTTCCCATTGGGAATATTGTACAAAAAGATTGTGAAAGTTTGTGCATTTTGTCAATTGCAAAATGTTCCCAATGGGAGTATAATATACCCATAGTCAAGGTTGACACAAACAAAAACAAGGGGATATTAAAATGAAAAGATTAGAAATAAAAGATTGGTTTCTGAATAAGCTTGCAAACGAAAAAGGCAGAAACATACATGGTAGTGCTGATGTTGTTTTTGGCGAAACAGAAAAAGCTTACAATGTAATGTTTGATTGTGTTTCAACTTGTTTCACTGCATGGGTTCCAAAGTCGGTTTGCACTTGGGTTGACACAGATGAAAACCACCCAAGGGAAACACATGAAGCTTCTTCTTTTGAAGAAGCGGTAAAAATAAAAAATAATTTAAGAAGTTTGTATTGTTAATTAAAAAAATAAAATCAAAGGAGATATGAAAAATGAAAAAAATCTACACAGCAGACAGAGAAACCGGAACATTCATTGAGGAATGCAAAAGCATTGAAGAAGCAAGAGAACTCATTGCACAGTATGAAGAACAAGACAAGGTAAACGATGTGTACTCCGAAAACTTTTATGCAATAGTTGATGAAGATCACTGCACAATTGAACTTTAAGGGGTGTATAAGATGAATACAAGAAGATACATAGCATTTTGCGACGATGGGCACGACTACAACGAAGTTGAATTTTATTCGGCACACAGAGCAAATTCAAAAGCAAATCTTGAAGATGCCAAAAAAGAACTTGAAAGAAAATATGGATACACACGAAGCAGGCAAATTACAATTAAATACACACAATTAAATTGCAATGAATTTTGAGGTGATTTAATGCTAACGTTTAAGGAAGTTAGACAAGCATCAGGCATGAACTTGAAAAAGTTCGGTGAATATTTTGGAATTCCATACAGCACCTTGCAGAATTGGGAAGGCGGTCACAGAGAGTGCCCGGAATATTTATTGAACCTGATGCAGTACAAAATCGAAAATGAGCATAAAAAAGAAGGGTATCAAGGCAAATAAGCCTGATACCCTCTTTTTGTTTAAATAATCAAATTCTGTGGCTGTTTTATGCTTCTTTAATACAGTTTGATTGATAAGTGTTAAAATGCATTACAGTCTATTTTTTAAGCTTTTTATTAAGCCATGCCAAGCAGCTTTTTCCATGTTTTGTTTTTGGCTGTAATTTCACCATCTGCAACACATTTGTTTGCTGTCTGGTATTTTATAACCGCTGCTGTGAATTTCGCCCCAGCAATGCCATCTACAGTGCCACAGTCAAAGCCCAGAGCATTCAACCGCTTCTGAATTGCTTTGACAACAGCATGTTTGTTGTTGACCTTTGCGGAAACAGTAACAGTTTTTGAAAGTGTTTCTTTCCCGGCAATTCCGTCAACGGCAGCACCGGTTGCTTTCTGAACATCCTTGACAAACTGTGTCAGGCTGTATGTTGTCTTTTTCGGTGTGGTTGTTGCAATTTTTGCAACATCCGAAGGAACAGCACCGCCCATTGCAGCTTTGACATCTTTTCTGAAGCCATCCATAGTGTAGCCAGTGCCGAGTTGTGACCAAAGGTGTTCAGGATCACCATGATTTGTGGCAATACCTCTTTGATAGCCTTCTTTGTGGCTGATAATTACACCATCAGCAAGCGGATTTAAACCAAATTCTTTGCATCGTGCAGCAAAGAGTTCAACTGCTGCTTTGTATGTTTTTGCAACCGCTGCTTTTGCAGCTGCAAGGTCTGAACATGTAAAGGTTGCACCGCCAGTGTATTTTATACATGCCGGTTCACACATTTCAACACCAATATGTGTATTGTTGGAAGAACCGCCACTGTGCCAACCCCTATGATTCCAAGGCAATGTTTGGTAAATATCACCGGTATTTGCATCAATGAAGGCATGCACACAAGCCCTTCTGTAATTGGGGTTGTTGAACTGATTAATGAACACTTGGGCTGAAGGCTGTGCACAACCTACACTGTGAAGCATAAGCCCCTTTACTGTTATTTTTCGGTTTGCAGTATAGCAAACATTTCTTGTAAGAATTGATTGAATAACATTCATTTTATTTGCCACCCTTCATTTTTGGTTCTGTGTAAGTCAAAGCTTGTTCGCTGTCTGCAATGCCTTGTGTGGTGTGGTCAGTTACCACACCAAGAATTGACAGAAGTGCAAATGTTGCATTGACTACATCAAGCAGTTTGTTTCCTAAATTACCAAGGTCAAGTTTAAGTCCAAAAACGGCAGCCACAACCTGAATTAATAAAAGCATTGCCGGAATTATGGACACCCAAAAATACTTGTTTTTTAGCCTGATTTTCCAGTTAATATGCATATTGTTCACCCTTTCACATTAAAGAAATCATTTTTCAGATTCCTTTCATGATATAATTCACGTAAATACTTTGCATCTTCTTCCATTACACCATTTGTGATGCCTTTTTCCTCTGTGTATTTTTCATACTCAGATATTTCAGAAATGACATGCTGCCATTCGTCTTTGCTGTGCAGTTTGCCATTTCTACAACTGTTTGCAAAGTTCAAAATGTGCCATCTTTTGTCTTGTGCCTTTGTTTCTTCAAAATCCCTTTTCAGTTCTGACAAATTTTTTTGCAAATCACCATTAATGCAGTTCCCTATCCACTTGAAAAGCCATTTCCATGGGTTTATTTTGATAGGAACAACTTCAATTAATGTACATGCACCTATCAGAATGATTGTGGGATGTGTCAAGAGTTCATGAAGGAATTTCAATTACACCCCACCCCCTGACAAATTGAATGCAATGTAATTGAACCATGTGCTTGATTTGTTGGCATAGATGTCCCAAGCACTGGAATTTGAAACGGGTCCAGTGCTATCGTCGAAATACACATTGAATCCATTTTCAACAATCTTAACAATGGGGTAATCTTTGTTTTGATGCCAAAGTCTGCAATCACTGTTTCTAAGTGCAAGCCCGCCATAATGTTGTAGACCATACCCACCATTATTGTTTGCCGATGTTGCCAATCCATCAGTTCTGCTTACATATACTGCATCAGGTGTAAAGCCTAAATCAATAAATTGACTTGGATTGCCATCACCACGATATGTGCCGGCTATTATGCGGTTCGCTGTGGCTGTACACGTCTTGAAAAGTGGTTCAGGTGTACCAACAACATAATCAGTTACTTGAATTCTATACAATGGCATTTCATGCAAAAGGCAATTGCCTGAAAGAATATCACCTGTTGTAAGCTCTGGGTCAGTAGGTGTTCCGCTTGTCGGTTCACCTTGTACAACCGCCAAGACCACATTTTCAGCTCCGGTTTGTTCGTTTTTGGTGTAGCGGATAACAATTAAATCATTCCGCTTCATTCCGCTTTCACCATTGTTGATTGTGATTTGCTCATATGTTCCGCTTTTCAGAGTGATGTGTCTGCCTTGCATCATCACATCCCCATCAAGGATTTTTAGATTGTTGTTGTCAATGGTTTCTATTGCAAATTTATTGCCGTTATTCAGCACATATTCACCACTGCCGAATGTTCCGGCATTGAATGCCCCTATATCTATCGGGGAAATGTGTGCTTCTCCTTTGTGCCCAGTAATCAAGTGTAATGCCATTATTCATCACCAACCTTATATTCAATATTTGTTAAACCTTTTTTGATAGTCACAATTTTCTTTGTGATTTTTTCTTTTACAACAATTCCGGTGATTAACTCTTTCGAGCCAACAATGTCACCAAGGTCATACTCAGTTGTTTCAGCATCAAAATCAATGTTGACAGTGCCATCAGACAGTATTTCTTTAAAGTGCTTGTTTCCTTCATCCTTCAAGGCTTCAAGGCTTTCTGAATCGCTGATTTCATATGTGTCCTCAATTTCATCAAGACCGAAAAAAGTCTGTGTTTCACTGATGTTTTTATCTGCATCAGCATACAAATGAACAATCTGCCTTTCAGTAAGTTCACCGCTACCCAAACAAACCAAATGATTCACAAAATTGACTTTCTTTTCAATGTCCATTGACACTTGGTCATTGTCGAACTGTTCACTTTGCGAATAATCAACAAAGGGCAAAGCGGAAAGAACCACCTTGCCCATGCTGAATATTAATTTAAGTTTGCCTGAAGCAGATTCAAGCATCTTAACAATGCCATCATAAGCATTGATGTATCGGTTCATTTTGTAACTGTTAATTAAAAGCCCTGAATCTTCTTCTGATACTGTAAACAGATCAGAAAGCCCAAGCCTTTCAATCAATGAACCCATCACTGCATTTGCTTCACCGGACACAATCAAATGACTTTCACCATCATCCGGCTTTATGACTTTTGAAGCCAATATGCCATGCCATGTTCTGCCCATGTATTTCAAATCATGATCTTTAGTAATTACCCTGATTGTGTCAATGATACCACCATATTCAGTATCATCAATATAGACATAACAGCCCGGCATGCAACAGTGGTTATCACTATTGATTGACAGTTCAAAGTCATTTTCATCCTTACCAAAGGCAAGGTCAAAGGTGTAATCTTTCAGAACACCTTCATCTTCATGAAGTTCGTTTGTATATATCAAATCCATCTTGGTTCACTCCTATCTTCAAGAAGTGTGATGCTAAAGGAAAAATCAACATCACCGGTTGCAACTGTACTTACACCGGAAGGGATTTTCTGAAAAATGTATGAACTTCTGTTTCTCAGATTGAAGCAGTTGACTTTTGTGCCGTTATTTTTTGTGAGAATTATGGTTTTTTGAACTGAATCAATTGTTAAATACTCACCCTTTGCCACTTCAACATTGACTGAATATTCATGGTTGCCAATGTATATAACCGGATTAACAACAACACCATAGATGGTGATTTTGAAATCCGTTGATATAAGACCGGCATTGTAAACTTCACCCACAGAAAGCCCATTTTTAAAGTCATATGGGAAATCATAGGGGAAATCAAGAAAGCCTTCATCTGTCGATGTGGTCAGGAAGTTTGTTGTTATTTCCCTTGCCCAGTTTGGCAAATCAGTCTGAATTACAAGTTCAAGCTCCATGTATTCAGCACTTGTCAAATACCCTGATTTGCTGCTATCTGTGACGAAACAACGCAAATAATAATCACCAACAACGATTTTGCCGTATTGTTTGGCAATTATGTCTTTTTCAAACACTTCAAAGAGATGATCACGCATTGCCAAACCTTCAGCCTTTGAATTGCACTTTATGATGATGGGGATTGTTTTTGATACAATCCCCTTACTGAAGCCTGAAATTTTATCATTCATTGTGTCAACAACCCATGAGAAGTTTCGCAAATCATTTTCATTGACAAAAAGCGGTGCTTTGCCAAATTCAAGCACTTCACCGATATGATTAATATATTTGAATTTTTCAAGCATTTATTTCACCGCCTTTACAAGTCTTGCAAATTCTCTATTGTTGATGTCGAATGACATTGATTCAAGTGCTTCACGAATTCGTGAATACATATTGCCATCAATTGACTGAATTGCACGAAGTATTTTCGTCAATACATTGACCAGTGCTGAATTCTGTTCAGCAACAGCAGTTTGAATCATGTTCAACAGCGTCTGTTCACCGGCAACAACTTCATTACCGGCTTCACCGCCACCAAGAAGCTTGCCACTTGATGCACTATAGCCAAAGATTGTTGGATTGCTCAGAATCCTTGCATTGCTCATGGCTTTAGAATACCAATCAACAGCAATTTCCGGCACAGAACCGGTATTGACATCAAGTGTGCCTTCAACTTTAAAGTGGGGCATTTTGAAGCCTTCCTTGAATGAATCCATTGCATTTTTAATGGATTCCATTGCACTGTTGATTGATGTTGCAAGAACCCCGGTGAAAAATGAAATTTCACTTGCTGTGCTCGAAGCTGAATCCTTCATCATGTCAAAAGCCATGTCAACCCAACCAGCCATGTCACCGGTTGCACCTTCGATTTCAACACCGAGTGTGTCACAAGTTTTGGCAAATTTCTGATAAGCTTCAACAGTTGCTTTCATTGTTTCATCAGCTGTGTCCTCTTTTGCCATTCTTCCGGCAAGTTGGTCACGTTTGTTATACTTCGTCAAATATTGTTGTATCTGATAGTCATTCAGCTTATTGAATTGCTGTACCTGACTTAATCCCTTGATACCCATTGCAGCAATTTCATCATAAAGAGCAGTACCGCCAATTTTTTCTTCAAGGGCTTCCATCTCTTTGTCATACATCTCAAGTGCTGCAATTTGTGAATCAAGTGCTTCATTCATTTCAAGGTAATTAGCCGGTTTTGAATTGCCTTCGGTGTATTCCTCGAACAAACTGAAGTTATTGAGATATTTCTCTTTCTTGTCAGCAACATTCTTGTAAATGGCTTCAAGATCATCCTGAAGTTCTTTTTCGGCATCAAGAATCTTTTCGTCAAGATTTTTCTTGGCAGCAAAATATTTCTTGTCTGCTTCAATCCTTAAATCAGTGCCTTCTTCGTACTGTTGACGGATAACATCCCAATAGCCAACTTCATCAGCAAGCGAAATATCTTGATAAATTTTCTTGGTTTCAAGGGCTTCATCTGCTCTTTTAATTGAACCTTTGAAAATTTCGTCTTGTTCTTTCTGGTAGTCCCCGATTTTTTTCAGGCGGTCTGCTTCAAGCTTTTCTTCTTCTGCAGCCATTTTCTTTTTAGCATCAAAATATTTTGCATCATATTCAATGCGATCTTCTGTGCCTTCAGCAAAAAGAACTCTGACAGCATCCCAATATGCAACTTCATCAGCAAGTGTCAATTCGTTATAAGTAGTCAATATTTTGTATGCATTTTCAACAGTTTTTTTCATGTCATCTTCGACCATTGAAGAAGCCAATGCACCAGAAATGTCAGCATCAGAAATAGCTCTTTTGGTAACATCAATGGTTTCACTTGCGGCTGCTGCTATTTTATCACCGACAGCACCCATTTCAGATTCAACACCAACAGCAATACCTCTTGCAAGTTCTCTGCCGACTTCATCTCTCATTACCCTTGATGGGGATTTGATTCCAAAAATGCCCTTGATTCCGTTGACAATGCTTTTGCCGAAGCCTTTTATTTTGCCAAGAACCCAATCTTTTGCATTGCTGATACCATTCCATATACCTTCAACAAGGTTTTTACCAATTGACAGCATCTTTGCCGGTAGTCCGGTGAATGCATTTACAACTGCATCTTTGACATTGTTGAATCCGGTTTTGACCTTTGAAAGAATGTTTGATACAGCATTTGAAATGGCTGACTTAATTGAGTTCCACACATTTGACACTGTTGATTTAACACTGTTGAATATGTTTGAAACAGTGGTTTTTATACTGTTGAATACATTTGAAATTGTGGTTTTAATTGCATTTACAACAGTTGATATTGCTGATTTAATGCCATTCCAAACAGTTGAAACAACAGACTTAATTGCATTCAAAACTGTTGTGATAGTTGACTTGATACCATTCCACACAGTTGTGATTACAGTCTTAATAGCATTTATCACAGTTGTGATGGCTGTTTTTATGCCGTTCCATACTGTTGTAATCACTGATTTTATTGCATTTACTACAGTTGAAATTGCCGTTTTGATGGCATTCCATACTGTTGTAATTACAGATTTGATGCCGTTTAAAACACCGGAAATTGTGTTTTTAATGCTATTCCATATTGTTGAAATAACATTGACGATTGCACCCAAAACAGATGAAACAATGCCTTTTATTCCTTCCCAAGCTGTTTTGAATATACCGGCAACACCCGAAAAGATGTTTGTGAAAAATTCACCGAGGTTGCCAAACACATTCGTTATTCCATCCCATACACCAGCCAATGCCAATGGCACTGCCTGAATCAATGACATGAATATCTGTGGCAAGGCTGCAACAATACCAACTACAACCTGAATCAAGCCTAAAATAATCACCGGCAAATTCATCAGAAGTGCTTCAGTCAATAAAGAAATAATTGTTGGTATGGCTTCAACTAAGCCTTGTATGATCTGTGGGATGGCTGAAATAATTGCCATCACCAGTGAGATTGCTGCTTCAATAAGTATTGGCAAATTTGCAACCAAAACACCGCCAATCTGTTCAAGAATTTGCGGAAGTGCATCCATAATCAACTGTATAACTTGCGGAAGTGCTGCAACAAGCCCATTGATAAGTTCAACAACTCCGGCAATTAAAACCGGCAAATTAATGATGATCGTTCTCACAATTGAATCAATCAATGTTGGCAAATTGTCGATAATCGGCTGTATAATTTGTGGAAGTGCTTCAACCAATCGCATTATCAATCCGGTGAATGCAGTAACAAGCTGATTGATAAGTGTCGGCAAAGCTGTGACAATTGCATTTATAATATTCGGCAAAGCCCCAATCAATGCATCGCCAATACCAAGAAAGGCTTGAATCACCAATGGCAAAGCTGCAATAATTGCTTCTACCACACCAACAAAAATGGTTTGTAGTCCAGCAATCAAATCAGGCAAAACAGATTGTATTGCGGAAATAACACCCGGCAATGCCGAAACAAGTCCATCGACCAAGGCAACCGCACCTTCAATGAGTGGTGGCAGAATCTGATTGAAAAGCCCCGGAATTTCAGCCGTAATCATCGGTACAAGCTGTGAAAGTGCCGTTGCAATACCGGATAGAACTTGTGAAATTCTTGGCACAAGATTGCTTGCAAATGTGGTTACACTTGTAAAAACATTGTTTATAAGTGTTGACAAATCAGCTTCAGGATCTGAAAGCCCGGTCATTAAGTTTGACCATGCACCCTTCAACATCCCCAAAGAACCCTGAATTGTTCCGCTTGCTTCCGCTGCTGTAGTTCCGGCAATACCCATTTCAACTTGCATAACATGAATAGCTTCGGTTACATCTGAAAAAGAAGAAATATCATATTTGATACCTGAAATCTTTTCAGCATCCGCAAGAAGCCTTTCCATTTCTTCTTTTGTTCCACCATAGCCCAATTTTAAGTTATCAAGCATGGTGTAATTCTGCTTTGAAAAACCAGCATAAGCAGTTTGAATGGATTCCATTGTTGTGCCCATTTTTGCAGAGTTGTCTGCCATGTCAATAATGGCTTGGTCAGCAAGTCTTGCAGATTCAACCTGACTGCCACTGCTTTGATTAAGTGCAGCAGCCAAACCAGAAGCAGTTTCCATGTATGCATTTGCAGATAAACCAGCCGTTTTGTATGCATTTGCTGCATTCTGCATTACATTTGACTGTGCTTCCTGAAGCATTCCAAATTCAGATTCAACATCTTTCACAGATTTGCCCACAAGCTGTGCATATTCTTCAACGGATTTTGCACCCCTTGTTCCAAAGAGTGTTTCAACACCGCCAACAAGCTGTTCATAATCTGCATAAGATTTTATTGCAGCAGTGGCAAGCCCGGCACAAGCTGTTGCACCGGCAACCAAACCGGCAGCAACTGTTTTGCCAACAACCGCTGCACCTTTGCCAATTGCACCAAAGGTTTTTGAAAGCTTGCTTTCTGCTTTTTCACCTTCTTGGCTTGTTTCTTGCAATGCTTTGTTTGCAGCTGCATTGTCAACCGCTATTGTGCCAAGAAGTTTGAATAATTCCATAAGTTATTCACCCCTTTCATCAGGGTTAAAATTGTTCAATATGTTCATTGCAATTTGAAGTGATGATTCTTTTTCTTCTTCTGACATATTTACCATTTTTGAATTTGTTTCTATTTCTTCAACAAAGTCAGCAAATGTCATTTCAGGATTATCAACCTTATGCAGATAGAATTCCCAGTTGACTTTATCTTTGTGTTCTTCATTGTGCTTTTTAACAAATTCATCAACAAATTCACTGAATCTGCCGGTCGAAATCATTCCTTCAATAAAAAGAAAAGGACTTGCATATCTTGTGAATAGCAAGTCCATAAATCGAAAATCACCTATTTGAACAATTTTGACGCAACCGAGAAAAAATCCTTGAAATCCTCCAACTTAACAAAGTCAACAATCATTTCAAAGGTCACAGCTGGTGACTGTTTCTTTATTGATTCAACTTTTAAGCCTGAAACACTTGCAAGCAAGTTATATATTTCCGTTTCAGCCTTTGGAATGGCATCGAAAAGAACCGAAGCAGCTTCAAAGAATATATCCATACCCAAGGCATTTACATCAACTTTGCCGTTGACTGTACCGCCCATGTACATGAACATTGTCTTTTTCAAGCCTTCATTGTTCTTCAAATCTTTGAAGCCGACCTTGTTCAACAGCCTGAACATTGAAAACATATCAGTTGATTCAAGCTTGCGGAATGTGTATGGCTTTTCGGTTTCAACTGCTTCAGCAGTCTGTTCCATGATTTCTTCTTTTTTTGTTACTTCATTCATTGTTCAAATCTCCTTTTCAATTTTATTTCTTTATTTCGGTTTTGGGTGCTGTTTTCGGTTCAGGTTTTACAACTTCAACATAGTCAGCACCTTTTCTGTGAATTTCTAAATATCTTTTATTGGTGATTTTTAATTTATCACCGGGCTTGCGAATAAGCCCGGTTTCACCATCCAAGAATCTTTTTTTGACAATAACTTCAATCATCTTCATGTTTATGCCCCCTTATCAAACACCGGTTTCTGTGTCTTTGGGATAGTAAATTCTTACCGGCACTTTGTCAAGGTCAGTATCAATACCGCCATAAGCAGTGAAGGTTGCCTTGATTACACCAGCTTCTTTGTTTTTAGGATCAAGCTGAAAACCGGATTTGCAGAGTGCATAATCAAAGATTACAATAATCTGTTTTGATTGGTCTGCTGTATAACCTACAAAGCCAAGGTTTTCGACGTAGTCACCTTCCTGAATTGAATTCTTTGTCTGAATGCAGTCAAAGCCGTCAACATAACCTTCAGCTTCAGCCGGAAGGATTTCGCCAAGTGTTGTTTTCTGAAGGATTTCAGATGTGATTTCAGCGAAATTCACTTCTGCTTCACCAGTACCGCCAGCCATGAGTGCAAGACCTTTGGCAAGTGCCATTGCACCATCAACTTCAATGTCAACCACTTCAGGTGTGATTTTGATTGAAGAACCGCCAGAGGTTGCACCAAGAACAGTACCGCCCCAGCCAGTGCCTTCTTCGTATTTAAGATTCTTAAACCACGCACCAGCCCCGAAGGGAATTCGTGAAGGTGTGCCTTTTGTTACGCCATGTTTTACTAAAGCCATTTAAAATGCCCCTTTCCATTCTTTGATTTTTAAAGTGAATTGTATTTTTGTTAGGTCAGCATCACCGGAAGGAATATTGAAAGAATCCGCATAAAAAACAGTGACACAGCCACTGTCTGTTTTAGCACTCAGCCCGGCGATGGGGTTGAAATGCTCTTTTATTTTGTTTTTTGCTTCAATAAGATCAATGTATTTACCTCGATTATAGCCAACCACAACAAGTGATGATGTTTCTGCTCCATCTTCTGTGAATGATTCATCCTCATGAAAATCTTCACCCACAAAATACGGATATTTAACATCAGATGTCCATTCATTAAATTCATAGTTGATTCCAAGAGCGGACATCTGATCTGATATAATTTTTAGTGCTTCCATGTATTACAACCCTTTCAATGCTTCTTGAATTCTGTTCTGAATAGGCTTCTTCAAGCTGTTGAATGCATGCCAGAATGCTCTTGATGGCTTTTTACCTCTTGTGAAGTGTCCATTGCCTTCTTCATCGACATAGAACCAGCCACCTTTTCTGCCGTTGCCCTTCAAACTATGTTCACCAGTTCCAAGTTCTTCCCAGATGGCATTTTCATCCGGTGAACCAATAACAGCTTCATGTTTTGCATCATCAACTTTATGACGAAAGCTGTTTTTGGTTTTTCCGGTGGCAACTCTTGTATTTCGCTTTACAGCAGATTCCATTTCACCGGCACATTCTTCAAGAACAGCATTGATTTTGTCATCCATAGCATCAATTACTTTGACTGTGAAATCATGAAATTTTACTGCCATTCTGACCACCTACCTTGTCAAGATAGATTTCAAGCTGTTCATCCATTTCATCAGGGTTGTCAATCAGAAGTACATCATACATATTGCCCTTTATTATCAGCCTTGTGTCTGAATCAGCAAGGGCATAAACTTCTGCATTGTAGTCACACAGAAAAACATGTGTTGATTCTTCAATTTTGGCATTGAATGTGTTCCGGTTACTGCCACCGGATTGTAAACCAAGCCAGCCCACCAAAGTGTGTGCATCTTCCCAAGCAATGACCGCTTCACCGATTGCATTTTTGCCATTTTCAGCCTTTATCTGCATAACCGCTGTAATATTACCGCCAATGTTTGCCATGCTCAACACCTTGCCTTTTTGTACATTTTCAAGCCATTCAGAATGCCTATAGGGTAGCCATCATATAATGTACCGCTATCTTCATAAGTGACTGTATGCCTTGAAAGTGTTTCTGACTTGATTCCAACTTTTGCACCATGTGTGATTGACCATTCAAGAAGGTTTATGCAGCATTCAACAACGTTTTGCGGATATTCAATCTTAGTTACAAGGAAACTTTCTTCTGGTGTCAGTTCCTTGCTGATTATAATCTGATCATCTGTAACGGCATCGACAACATAAAGCCCTGAGTTGTATTTGCTTTCTGATATTTGAATGGTATCCCCCGGTTTAAGACCGGGGATTTTAGCATATATCATTGATTGTTCATCAACAGCACAAACACCCCTGATGCTTCTGTTCTGAAAGTTATTATTTGTATACTTTCTGACAGTTTCTTCAATGGCTTTTAGCTTCAACTGAATTCTTTCATCAGTCCAGCCCTTTAAATCAACAAAACCTTTTGCAGTTTCAAGTGAAATAATCATAAGGGTTTAGCCCCCTTTCTTATTTCTCTTTTGTTTTAAGAATTACAACTTTTGCTTCGTTTGTGAGTGATGCCATACCATGAGCAGTACAGATGATATTATCACCAACACCGGGTTCTCTCTGATGTTCAACGAGATTACCACGTTTTAAGAAGTATGTGATTGCCGGCATATCATCTTCAGTTTCAGCATCGTTGTCAAGTTTGATAATGGGGTTATGGTAAACACCATCTTCACACTTAACTTTGTTTGATACAACAACATCACAGCCGGCAATTCTACCGATTGCACCATTTGTGAGAAGTTCAGCACCGATTTTGTCATTTGCTGTGAATTCCGGGTCTTTTCGAAGCTGTGCTTTCTGTTTGGAATGAATCAGAATAACTTTTTTGCTTTCTTCTTCTTCGCCAAACATGTCCACTCCGTCAACGATTGAAGCGTATTTGATGGTATTAGTGGTTGCATCACAAATATTGGGCGATTCATAAAGCACTGTAACTCTGTCATTGTCAAGCTTTGCACTGATTGAAAGTGCAATCTGATTTGTTGCTGCAGCAGCCGGCTTGCCATAACCAGAAAGCTGTGCTTCATCAGTAAGTTTTACACCTTTACCGATTTTTTTAATGGTATACTGTGCAGTGGTGAATGCCATTTTGTCTGTGTCAATGGGCTGACCTTCTTCATAATCTTCCGCATCGCCAATATAGCCCCATTTTGGAACTGTAACCGTTGAACCGGGTGCACCTTCAAGTGTATTGTCAACTTTGATATAGCCGGTCATAACCGCTTTTTTGGTTACTTTAGCATTAATCATGTCACTGACAACTTCTGGATCGAATACATCACCATTAACAAGTGTGGTTGTGTTTGTTAAATCTGCCATTTAAATCATCCTTTCATCATGTTTGAATATAGTTCTGGATTTTCTTGTTTGAGTTTTACTCTGGAATCATAGCCCATTTTATTGAACTGCTCTTTGGTCAATGTGGGCTTTGGTTCATTGGGCTGTGGCAATGGGTTTGCATCAATTTTGATGCCGTTGCCAGTGCCGTTTTCAAACTGTGTTGGGAACTGTGTTTTCAGCCCGGCAATTTTATCTTCAATGCCTTTGATCTGACCGCTTTCATCAAGTTCAAGTTCGCCTTTTTCCTTTAGCTTGAAAGTCATATATTCAATGTCAGTTGCCTTTGCATTAAGCAATGCAACTTTCACTGCTGATTCAAGCTTTGCGGCAGCCAATTCAGACTGAAGCTGTGCAATCGTGCTTTCATGTTCGGTGATTAATCCCTGAAGTTTTTCGCTGTCTTTTGTGCCAGCCTTTAACTGTTCTATCAGCTTTGTGGATTCGCCAAGCTGTAAAGCCTGATTGTCAAAATCGCCCTTCAGTTTGTTGTATCTGATGTTTAGGTTTTCTTCATCAGTGGTGAAGATTTTGTTTTGCTTCATCTCACCGGTGATTGTTTGAATCTGTTCATCAGATAAGCCCTGAGATTTTAAAATTTCTTCTAATGTCATGTAATTTTTGCCCCTTTCTTTACGATTTTTACAAGTTACGTCTTGAATATCGGTTTTGGTGTTTTACAACTCCACAGTTGAATTTTTGACATTAAAAAGGACATCTAAAAAGATGCCCTTTGGGTGATGGTAAGCAGTTTAAAGACATGCTCAGGTCAAATATTAACTTTTTATATACTTACCTTTTGCATTGCTTGGTTCAAGACTTGTATCAACTTCAATAATGGTTGTTTTAGCTGTAAG
>JAEIGA010001411.1_pt1 | contig 37536 bp, 45 predicted proteins | sample 9270691 | NCBI WGS metagenome assembly JAEIGA01 (sample SAMN17057246, study PRJNA624740) | gut metagenome | biome: biome; isolation source: fecal sample | host: Bos grunniens | place: China: Xizang | collected 2019
ATTGCCATTATCCTATTGTCCAATCTGTATTTGCGATTATTGTTAACGTTGCCTCTCCACCCTCATAGTTGTACCTCAGGCTTGAAGGACTTACGGCAAGCATTTCACCCTCGGCAGGGTTCTGGATGCAGGTAACGATGCTCACCTGGTTGGTGGTCATGTCTGCGAATACCAGACTTCCCTGGCGCTGTACGGTCCCGCTATAAGGTATCGCCGTCACGCTGACCGTCACCCCACGTGTGGTTCCGCTGTTCGGAGTCGCTGTAATCCATGAAGGAATACCCACAATCTGCCAGGTGTTCGGAATGTTCACCGTAACGGTCTGAGTCTCAGCGGTACCTCCACTCGCACTGAATATCAATGCGTTTGGTGTGACAAGGCTACTCTGACCGTATCCCGCCTGGGTCTGGGTGTAGGTCAGGTGGTTGTTGTGTGCATCGACGAAGTTGATGGTTGCTGTCCTCGTCTCGCCGGTGTTCTCATCGAACGTCACATACAAACCTGTTGAAGCTGTGTAACCAGTCTTGTCAAGCGTGATGAAACTATCAGACGTTGAAGCGGTCCATGCCTTGTTCGGAGACGTAACTTCAAGGTAGCATACGTTATTTGAACCACCGGCAGCAGGGATGTCGCCGGAGCCGTTGACTCGTGCGACCTTAAACACATCGCCAGTAGCCTGCTGTACAGCGACAACGTAGGTCTTGTCGGTTGTCGAGTTGTAAACAACGATGCTTCCGCTACGCTCCCAATCAGTGCTTGGGTCACAAACAACGGTAACCGTCGCTGAACCGGTACCGGCGGTAGGAGAAACAGACACCCAACTCGGCTTTCCGACAATCTGCCAGGAGTCGGACGGCGTTGAAATGTTGAACGTCTTGGTTCCACCGGTGGCATCAAACACCAAGGCAGTAGGATTGATGAAATCGTCACCGCTTCCGGCGTTCTGAACGACGTCGAATTCCGCATAGGTGCCATTGAGTTCCATCCTGACCTTGGACCTACGAGCGTCGGTTGTCGGGTTCTGTTCTGCCACAAGCGTGTAGGACGAACCGGTCGGCGTCGTCTGCACCCAGTAAGGAAGGTTGTTGAACGTTGCACCCGATGCGTACTCAGTGTTCAATATCTGGGTGTCACCGGAAGTTGCGAAGGTATATTCCTCCGGCAACTGGTCGATACCAATTGAAGTGTATGCGTCATGCCAGTAGTCGTAGAACGTGCAGTAGTTGTGTCTCACCGTGTCGCCAGTCCATGGGTAGAACGTCAGGATTGCCTTGTTCTCGTCTCTCAATGTATTGTAGTCAACGTCGAAATCCCAACCGCCGTCGCCCTCGGTCCTCCAGTCCGCTTCGTAGATGTAGCTGTCTCCCTGGTTGGTCCAATGGAAGTCGATGATGACTTCGCCGCCGCTTGCCGGAACAACGATGTCGCCAGGAACAGCCTTCACGGACTTGTAACCGACGTTCACCTGGTGGATGTATATCCTCGTAGAGTAGGCGTTGTCGTTACGTGTAGCCGTTATGTAGGCACCGACCTGATAATCCTCTGGATTCTGTGCGAAAGTGGCGGTTACCGTAGAGGTTCCGGTTCCAGCGGTACTCGAAAGAGTGACTACGCTACCACCCTCTACGCCGAGCCTCCAACTTACACCGGCATCGGTCGTAACATACAACGTTACGGTCTGACCAGTCGCATCGACACTGTAAGTACTCGCCTCAAGCTCGATGATGCCGGTCTTGGTCTGACTGATGGACGTATAATCATGCAGGTCCTGAACCTTGACGAACTCAGCCTTGGTGGTACCCTGTGACGTGACGTTCCAGTCGGCAAGCTTGTTGAGGACCCATACCGAATTGTCGAACCAATAGAAACGTCTGAACCACTCTGGGTTAGGTTTTCCAACAACCCTGATGTAGCAGGTCATCTGCCTGGTGTTCGCATCGAAGAGGTCTGACAAATACTGGCTCCAGAAATTGTGGTAGATGTTGGTCTCGTCCGTGAGGTTGTAGTTCGGGACATAGAGCTCCTGGGCAGAGCCAAAGTCGAGTGACTTCTGGATGGTGCCTGAATCCTCACTGGTAAGGTATCTCTCAAAGACCGGTATCCTTTCAAGCTTGTAGCAGAGCCTCTTGTTGTTGACCACCTCGGTAGGGGTGAAGAGCCAGCAAGGTGTTCCGTCGTTGAGGTCGGTCTGGTACACCGTATCGTCACTGAGGATGTATGTGAGAGGATTGCTCCTGCCTGCCACAACACCCTTGAAGCCTGAGAAGAACACCAGACAGTTGTTTCCGTCGGTCGGACTGTTGTCGTCGCCGTGGAACTGTAGCTTAGGGAAGATGTCGTAATACTTAAGCCCCTGACCTTCGTTGATTGGAAGGATGGTGCCCGTGTTGCCGATACCGGCGTTGTACTCGAAAGTATCCTGGTCATTCCAGAGAGTGTACTTAAGTCCCAAATTCATCCACGGGCGCAACACGTTATCGTTATTGTACGCAGTGAAGTACTTGGACTTCTCGACGCACTCGATGCCGGACCTCAGACAGTTGTCCTTCAAAAGGTCAATCTTGTCGGCGTTGAACTCATATCCCGTGTCGAGGATTTTGCAACCATATTCCACACCCTTGGTGGTAAGGTATTTCTGCTGAAGTTCCGTCTCGTCCATTTCCTGGTGGAACTGATACCACTTGGACTTGAACATAATAGGGGTAATCTCGGCTGGACGGCTGCGGTCGATGTACTCGTTGAGGTCAACCACGTCGTTGCGGTCGTAGAAGGTCTTGCGGGTCATGATGTGGATGCGCTTCTCGCCGATGTCCTTCAAAAAGTGTAGCCCAAACATCTTGCAGTAACTCAAGAGGTAGTCGCAAGGACTTGACTCAGTGTTGAGTAGCAACTGCTTGGTGACCTTGGTTCCGGTCCTACCAAGACTTTCTCCCATCACGGCGCTGATGTTGTGTGCCGTAACGGTCATGGAAATTTCAGAAGGATTGGTGGACTCACTCTGATACTCTGGCGTAAGCGCACCAGAGTCGTCAGAAGTCACGCTGAACATTCTACCAGGTTCAAAATGCTTCGTCAACTTTTCAGACGCACCCCAGTAGTAAACCATCTTGAGTGCGGTAACCTGGGAACCGAGATTGTTGATGTTGAAACTGAACTCGTAAGGAGTATTTTCATAGACACCGGCACTCGTTTCCCTACAGAAACCATTATAACCAAACCTACCGAGGACGTCGTAGATTGGCTGGTCCATGTAAGGGATGTACTTGGAGCCGTTGCCCATCTTGCGCCTTCCGGTCTGAGGGTCGATACCAGTGCTGTCAGGATAGCGGCTGTTGTTACCGTAGTATAGTTTGCCATTATGTCTTACAGGGGACGTCAGGTTGTACACCTGTGAGGCTCCGACAACCGTATCACCGTTCAATGCAATAAGCTGGCAGAACAGTGAGCCGAAACAAATCCAGTTCGGGTGTGCTCCGTCTCCCCTGTTCCTCCAGAACCATACGAAGGAAGAATAGCTCCAACCGGCGTGAAGGTCGATTGTTCCCCTTACGGTCAAGGACGATACGTTGCTGTTGATTTCACCGAGGTCGAACCTCATGTTCTCGTACATCAAACCGCTGGTGCCTGAGTCGCCGGTGGTTGTGCCCACAATGAGTTCAGCCCCATCGAGGATTTGTTCCTCGTTGGAGTATTCAAGGTTCTGCACCATTGGCAAGGTGACCCAGGTCTTTGTCCAGTATTCATTGTCCTGGTTGAAGAAGTCAGTGTCCAAATCGACCTCGTAACCACCGTTGTTAAGCGGATTGCAACAGGCTTCGACGATTGAACTCATCTTGATGACAGGACGCTGAAGGTAGGACCTCAAATCCCTCATTTCCCACTCCGTCATATCGTCAGGAAGCGTACCAACCGTCCAACCACTCCTGGTGCTGTACCATTTCTCATCGTCGGCGTTTTTGGCACTCTTCTGGAGCGACGTGCCGTTCAAATTGAGGATAACCTTGTTCGCATTGAAGTCCGAAGGCTTTCCGTTGTATGCCGGTGCGAAGTTGATGTGCTGCCATTTCTTGTTCTGTTGGAAATTCGGATTGACCGTTCCCCTGAGCACACCCCAAGCCGTGTTCACAGTATCGATGTTGGCGGTGAAGTCGAATTCATCGTTGCCGCCGCCCTCGGTGTAGATGAGGTCGGACAGTTTCTTCTCGGTTCCATCGGTGGACGTAGAAAGCGACCAGAAATAATCCCCAAGCCCGCCATAGAGTGAAATGTTGTATTTTATGCTGGCACCTTCCTTCTGGATGCTGTCGAGTTTGCAGTATCCTTCCTCGTACAGGTCTGAACCAACGTACAGTTGGAACGGAGCTTTCTTGGAACTGTTGTAACTGACGGTTCCACCCTGACCTCCGTTATCAACGTAACGCTCGACGTCCCAATACTGACCGAATATGTCGTTGTTGGCTGGGGTTCCGTCAAGCTGGATGGTCTTTGAGAAGCTGTTCTTGACCGCAGTCGGATTTGACATGTCGGTGGTCTGGTAGGTGTACAGCACGTTCGGGTCGGCGGTGAATTCCACCAAGTTCTCGTTGATGTATAGTCTGATGTCGTCAACCATTATCCCATGTTGTGTTTAGTCTGTGAGCATTCGACGGTGATTGCGTAGTTCACCTTTTTCTTGCCCTGATTCTTGAAGGTCTTGTACACTGCGGTACCAACCGTTGAAAGCACCGGCATTATCTCACCGGTCTTGAGGTTGTGGAGGTACGCCTTGTTCGTTCCGAGAAGGTTCTCAGCCAGATTTTCCGACTGTTCGTCGGTGAGCCAACCGGTGTACATTTCGTACTTGGTGGCAATCTCATTGTGGTAGGTCTTCTTCTGGAACTCCAATGTCGTGTTGTTATACGGAACACTGATGTTGTACTTGTTGTACGTGTCTGACTTGGTGACGTTACCTTCAATGAGGAAACTGCACCAGCCTCCGCTACGTGAAAGGTAATAGATGGCGTAGTCACCACAGTGAGTGTTATCGTAACTCGAACCTGGGCTGAAATTGATGGCAGTTGTGACCATCTGGCTACTGTAATTGAACGTTGTGGTAAGGAAGTACATGCCGTTGCATCCGTGACCGTTGATAGGTGCGCTCATCACCCTCGCAGCCGTGTAGGTCTTCGAAGGGTCGTAGCTCCAGTCAAGGATGAAGTCGTAGGTGCCGACGACGGTACCGCCGGAAGACTTGACGTAGAACTTCCTCAATGCGTTTGCGTTCTGGTACGTTGTGTTGCTCTGTATAGCCCTCAGGTCAGGCAGGTCGCTTGTCAGGTAGTCCTGTGCGATTTTGTTGACGTTGATATGGATTTGAGGTTCCCCAGGACGGACCCACGCCTTGCCGTGGAAGACGGTGATGTCCTCCGCATTGCCTCCGTCAATCTCGATGTAATACTCGTATGGTGAGTTTCCTGATGATACCGTATGTTCCGTATCCTTCCAAATTGGTGTAACAGCCATTTCTTCTTGTTTTAGGGTAAGTATGTTATTTCTCGCCGAAGGCTGTAAGCATAATAGTGTTTATGCCCTCGTCTATGTCCTCCTGGAGCGCCTTGTCGATGATTGACTCGAACTGGGCGTTGGCGCTGTCTATCGCATCCTGCAAAGCGTGCGTGCCTTCGGTGCCTTCACGTCCAATCTTCTGCTGGGTGAGGTATGCGAACTGCTTCTCCAGCGTCTCGGTGCTCGGCAGCTTCCCGTCGTAGATGTTCGGAAGGTTCCCGTGGAACTTTACCTTGACCCAATCGAGGATTGCCTTGTATGGAGGGAAATGTGGCTTGGTATCGTATTCGACATACTTCCAGTAATCCTCAAGACGGAGCGTCACCTCGATACGAGCCATATCCATTTCGACGATGTAGTCAATCGAACTGGTCAGCTTTCCGCTTGCAATGTGTCCAAGGATGTAGAGGTTGTCCTTGTAAATCTGTCGCACCGTTTCGGCATAGTCTCTCAACGCCTGGTAGGTGTGGTCCCATCTGATTAGTTCTTCCATATTTCTTAGTGTTTCCTTTTCCAGCGTTCAAGCTGCTCCTTTTCATACTGAGCCTTGTCCCTTCCGTAACAGACGATGTTGAGGAACTCGGCAATCTGCATGTCCCAGACCTCGTGCCAGTTCAACTTGGTTGTGTTCGACACCTCGTCAATCAGGATAATCCAGTTCCATTTAGCACCAAATCCCGAAGGACCTTCACTTGGTTCCTCGCCTCCGTCATCTTCGTCCTCGTTTCCTCGTTCTTCGCCCTCCGGCTCATCCTCTTCAGCTTCCAGTCCAAAAAGATTAGCGTATCCTCTATTAAACGTCGATATTTCCGATGAAAAAAAAAGCACACACTAACGGCGTCCTGGATTGAAAGGTACTCGCCGATTGCATTGACCACATCCTGGTTGTTGTACTTCCCGTCACCGTATGTGTGACCCTCAGGGACGATGAAACAACTCAGTATCTGTGGAAGGTACCGGTCCTTGTCCTCCTTCGCAGTCAAAGTCTGGTAGTCGATGTACTGTGCGACGTTGAGATTGGGAACGTCCTTGCATATCTTGTACTTCACACCGTTTATCTTGATGCTGCTTGGAATGTGGCTGTTCAACTTCGGCTTCTCCAAAAGGAAACTGGTGTCGGCGACCATCTTCTGGTACTCGTCAAGCGACAATGCCAGCACCTCGTCCTCGCTCATGTCGGCAAGGATGCCAATCAACTGAGCCTGCAACTCGATGTCCTCACATTCCTCACTGAGCATTTCTTGAAGCTCCAGATACTTGTTAACCGATAAATCCTTATAGCTTTTTATCATAATCGTGTCCTTAAATTGTAACTTATTGTGTTTCAGTATGGGTTCGGTTACCTTGCGAACCCTATGCAGTAGGTGCCCCTCAAAGTGCGCTTGTGATAGGCGTCCCATGCGAACATCAGAGCCATACAGAGGTCGTCGTGCAGTCCGTTCGGTGCGTTGTACGTAACCGTGTGCGTCCTGGCGTTGTACTCCATCGAGTAAGACCCCAGTTCCATCATCTGTTTCTCGTCGTCGAGGATTTCGATGTCCCTCTGCTCGAAGGCTACCTGCAACTGTGCAACGATGTCGTTCTTGGACTTGTTGCTGGTGTTGAAGCCGAATACCTTGCTACGCATCTGGGGTGACAGCTTGTTCTTGAGCATATCCGTGTACGGTTCACCGATTGAGTTTAGCTCAGGCTGTATGACCTCGGTCTGACGTTCGTACTGTGACAGTATCCGGTATATCTTATCAACCTGGTTGGTCGGTGTGAGGTTATTCCAATATTGTAACAGTACCTGCTTGCCGTCCTGATTGATGGCTACGATGCAAGTGTCGTCGTTGTCGCCTCCGTTACCCCAGTCAATTCCCCAGTAGAGTTTGTCGTTTGGCTGGATGGTGTTGAACTTCACACAGTCCTTGAAGCCGGTGAACACCACGCCGTCCTGGTCCAAAAACTGACCGAGGTACTCGCTGGTGAACTGAGCCTTCGGCAGTATCTTCCTGTACTCTTCCAACCTTTCAGGCGGCAACAGCTTTTCAAGTTCCTCCTTGTATTTGGGGTCTGACCAGTCAACGGTGAAATACTCGTTGCGTCCCTCCAATCCGTGACAATAGTTGTCGAAGAAAAATCCTGACCTGACCCTTGGGGTTGAAATCATCAGTATCGGGGCGCCGGACACGTCAACCCATGGAAGTATGGTGTAGTACACGCTGTCCTCGATGTAGGCTGACTCGTCGATTACCAGAAGTCCCGTCACCGTGTAACCTCGCAAGGCGTCACGCTGTTCTGCGCTCTTGAAAAGTATCTGGCTCTTGTTGGCAAGTTCCAGTTCAAGGAGCGTTGCGTTGGAGGACTTGATGATGTCGCTGTTTCCGACGGCATCGACGATTTCCTTGAACATCTTCCTCGCCTGGTTGAGGGTCGGACTGACGCAGATGCTGATGGTCCGGTCGAAATTGATACCAAAGTACAACAGAAGATTTTCAGCCATAAGTGATTTACCCACCTGTCGTTTTGACACTACGGTGACAGTGCGATGCTTGTGATGACTCTTGGTTATCAAGAGGTCGATAACATCACGCTGGTGCCGGAAAGGTGTGAAACCTACATATTCAGCTTTGTATATCTTCTTACTCGCCACCAAATTTGAAAGTACGGTCAACGTTCTCGATGGTCACCTTCTGCTGGGTTGTTAGACCGAGAAGTTTATTAAGTTCGGCAGTAGCCATAACAGCAGCCTTGTACTCGTGAGCCTCCATCGCTTCGGTGATGATGTTTTCGAGTCTTTCGATTTGCTGGTCTCTCTGGTACTCCAGGAATTCCTCGTTGTTATGGAGCAACGTGTCGTAGGCTTCCTTGATGTACACCTTTGCCGTTGTCGAGCAAATGCTCCAGCGGCTCATGATTTCCTCCTGGATGCGACGACGTGAAAGACCCTGCCCAATCAGGTCGATGATAACCTGGTTACGCATGGTTAGCTCAGCCTCGGTCCAGGGTTCCTTCTTGACGGTCTTCACCCTCATCTTGATGATTGCGTCAATTTCTGCCGGTTCGAGGAATTGGAATGTATCCGGTACGACTGGTGCTTTCTTTGCCATAGTTACTTCGATGTAGCCTTTTTGGTCGATTTCTTTGCCGGAGCCTTCTTAGCGGGCTTAGGTTCGGGTTCCTGTTGGACCTCATCGTCCGGAACGTCACCGAAAACCTCGTCGAGCACCTCAACCATTTTCTCGGCTTTGGCTTTGTAGGCTTCAAGGTCTTCGAAGTATTTCTTTCCGACGGTCTTCAGGAATTTGAGGACGCAATGACCGCAGGTGCTGGTAAACTTGTAGTCGCCACCGGTAGCGAGGTCATAGATGGTCTTGATTTGCATAAGGTACCTTGGTTCGAGGTTGCGGTGGTAGTCAAACTTCACGGCAGTCTCGAAATGTTTTTCCCAGGTTTTGAGGGCTTCAAGTTCCTCGTGGTTAAATTGTCTCATTTCTTATTCCATGTTAAAGTACCAGTAAATGGTATCGATTATTTTTTGCAGCAATGCCTTTATTGTAAGTATCGCATCCTTGATGACAGGCGTCAGGAAGGCAAGGACCAGAGCAAGCGTCATAAGTGGCAGGGTCCAGGTACCGCTGATGATGAGGTATCCCAGATTGAGCCACCATGAGGAACAGAGCGAACAGTCGAAGGGCTTCATGTCGAAGTCCTGGAACTCACGCTTGTTCTTCCATACCCATTTCCATATCCAACGTTTGACCGTGGTTACGAACCCCGACAGGTCAACGACGATTACCGTGCATACGACTATCAAAAACAACACAAGTGACGGTTCCATATCTAATCCTCCATCGGTTCATCTTTGCTCAGGTCCATAATGTGATACATTATCTCCATCTTTATTTTCTGTAGTTGCTTGAGGACTGTCGAGTGACTGCATCCAAGTATCTTCCCAACTTCCCGTGACGACTCCTTGTCCATGTACAGGCACCAGATGATGCGGTCAGGTTCATTGAGTTTCGCCAGCGCCATCTTTGCAAGACGGACCTTCTGACTGTCCTCACACATCGGGTCGTCGTTGAAAGCGTACTCAGCCATGATTGCACGCAACTCCTTCCCGCTGATGTTAACCTTCTCCATTTTTGTTCTTTATCCTTTCGTCCAGTTCCACCGACAGCGCCCTCGGCTTGAGGTATATCCGATAGTACGGTGAGCTACTCGACATTATATTGTTCATCACGCAACGGGTAACGTAGAAGTTGATGTGACCCTCGTCGTATATCGTCGGCAGCTTGGCATCAAGCAGGAACGAAAGGTACAGGTCCTGGGCGAGGTCGTCCAAGGCTGTGGGGTCCGGTGATTGACCGTCAGTGATGTTGTCGATGATTTTCTCGACGAACCGTTCACTTGCCAATTTCTCAACTATCTCATGGTTACTCATACATTGTAAGTATCTTCCAAAAGATAACCGCCTGCATCAAATAAGTCAAGATGTGACCTTTGTGTAGCCGGTTTATTATAATTAGTTGATTGTCAGCAAAAGTTCGAGTTCGTTTCAGACTAAACAAAAAAATAATGTTAGATAATATCTAACATTATTTTCGTGCGTGTGCGTGCGTGAGGCTGGGGACGGGCATTAAGTGTACTTATAACACTTTTTCCACCTCCTTGATGATTGTGTCGTCCAGGAATTCGGCATAGGCGGCTTGCGTAATCCTCACATTGGCGTGTCCGAGGCACTTGCTGACGGTCTCAATCCTGACGCCCCTGTTCAGCAGCGTAGTGGCATACGTCCTCCTGGCTACGTGCGTCGTCAACGTCGTGGTGACCCCGCTGAGAGCCTGAATGTTTTTCAAAAACAGGTTGTACTTCTGGTTGCTGATGATTTTCGGCACCTGACCTCCGTGTTTCTTCAGCACCTCGACGCCCGCTGGCATCACCACGCTCGTATAGGTGGTTCCGGTCTTCTGACGTTGCTTGCTGATGTAGTAGGTGCCGTCCTCCGTGGTCTTGATGTCCGTTTCCTTCAATCCGAGGATGTCGCAGTAAGCCAGACCGGTGCTTGCCTGCAATACGAAAGCGTCCCTGACGTTGGACAGCGACTCATTGTCAATCTGACAGTCCACAATCCGTTTCAGTTCAGGTTCCGTGAGGTAGATTATGTCTCCCTTGCCCTTGTTGATTTTGGTGCCCTGGAACGGGTTTATCTTGATGTGTCCGTTGTCCATGCCGTACTTGACGATGGTCTTGAGTTTGGTCATCATCCCAGACGACGTACTGTCCTTGTACTTTTTCCTCAGTTCGGCGTAGAACTCCTGGATGACGGACGGGGTGATGGCGTTGCATTCCTTGGAGAAGTCTATGAACTCGCTGAACTGGCGTTTGACCAGCTTGTACTTCTCGTAGACCTTCATGGTGATGCTGACCTCAACCTTTTTTGACAGGATACGGAAATAGTCGTCGAAGAGGTCCTTGATGGTGTAGGACTTGACACCGCCGGTACGCAGGTACTCCCTGAGGGACTCTGTGGTAAGCGGGATGTCGTGGTTAAGCATGTCCGTGACTATTGTAGCCACCTTAACACGCTGAGCGTCAATGTAGTCCTCGATGTACTTGGGTCGCCTTTTCTTGTTGAAGTCGGCTGGGCTACATTTGAATGGAAGATTGAGGAATTTTCTGGTACCGTTGATGCAGATACCAAGTTCGACGGGTGCCTGACCGTTGCGGTCAATCTTGCTCTGACGGCAGTAGAAGCTGTAGGAAGTGGTAGTACGCATAAAGCCCTCGCTTTTTGTGCAAGGGCTCGTAGGTGAAGTGGTACACTCTCAGGGGCTCGAACCCTGGACCAATTTTTAAGAGTGCGCTATTTCTACGAATACCCTTGCGGGTTGTTTTTATAGTGTTGTTGAAATGTGCTGTTTTTGGGGTGGCTACACTTTGGTCAGTCTTTCTTGGAGTAGTGCCCTCTGTTTTCCTTGATGAGTGCTCCGTCCTGGAACCGGTAGCCACGGAGTCTGAAGTGAGCCTGGAATTCCTCGATGGACATCACTATGGGTTTGTTGATACGAGCCTCCTGCATGTACTCGGCGAGTTCGTTGGCAAGGGCGACCGCCGAGAAGTGTGTGAGCAGGTAATGGCTGAGTTCCTCATGGGAAAGGATGCCGTTGTTGAAATCCTTCAACGTTGTTGGGTCCGTAATTAACATGTTGTTCTTAGCTCTGGTTTCAAGTGCAAAAATAATCAAATTACTCGAACTTTCAAAATAAAACCCACCGCCCAAGGAGGAAAGGTAAGCTGGAAAAAACCTCGAAGGGCAGTGGGACTGATAAAGATATGCTTACACACCCATTTTACGGTATGGGCGAACCGGTTGTCTTAGGCGGCTTCACTCTGTCCTTTGTCGAACTTGCCCATGAGCATTGAGTTTAACCGGTCCTTCCATGTTACCGTGCTCTCACACCCATCGAACAGTTTCCTACCGTTCTTTGTGCCGAAACACTCGTAGAGCACGTCGAGGTCGAAGTTCTTTCCGAAGAAATCCCTGGACCTGCACCAAGCCAAAACGAAAGCCTCAAACCAGGTGCCGGTCTTTGGACGTCCGACCATTGTCCATACCTTGACAATCTCGCTACCAATCTCGAAACACCTTTCCTGGTCCTTCTTGGAGAACGTGAACTTGTCTTCCTTGATGCGGTCGTCCTGATTGGAACCGATAAGAGCGAGGGTGTACCTCCACTGAGGTGTTTTGGTGGTTGTGAGGAAACACTCACCAAGAAGTTCAGAAAGCTCCTTGAGCCTGATGAAATCAGCTTTACCTTGCTTAAGGCTGGAACCGATGTAGTCACGCAACCTCCAGTTCTTACGGAAGTCGTTCAGAATGTGTACAGCCTTGTGTACGGTCATGCCCTTAGGGAGTTCAACCTCCATCACAAGGATTTCGAGGTTTACACCATAGTCCTTACAGGCTTTAACCTGGGCTTGTCCGGAGGTGTTGCCGTCGAGGACCGTGCGAGACTTTTCGTCAACGATAACTGCACTTAACATCCAGTCGGTATCGTTGAAAGCGATGTCGTAGGCGATGTCAGCCACTCTTTCAGGGTCCGTTCCTTCCTCTCGGTTAAACTGATACCAATGGTACTTCTTGAGAAAATCATCTACCGAGTACCACGCAACTTTCTTGCGCTTGAAGTCCTTTAACAATCCAGGGACTTTGGACTGGTCCGCACTTGCAATTGCCTTGACTGCCTTAGCGGGGTTTGTAACGTTTGACATATAAAAAATTGTTTACTCTACTCGCCGTTGGACAAATATGTCACGTTGGCTTTCGGATTTGTTGTCTATTTATGCACCTGGAGGCATCATCATGTCCTTCCAGGCTTTCTTGTCGAACTTCTCACCGGTCAAAATCCAGTACGCTCTGTGGGCATACCGTGCGACCTTCTGTTCGTCCGTTAGGTCCTCGAACTTGATGTCCTTAGGCGGTGGGTCTGGCATCGTATCGAGGAAACGGCTCAACCAGTACAACTGGCGCATCTGTGCAGCTATCTTGCCCATATTCGTAGCTCTATGCAAAGAATTTGTCGTCCCAAGTAAGGTACACGCACTGGTCAATAGCGTTGGGATAAGGCTCGATGAACTCGATGGTGAAGTCCTCAGGGTTCCAGCCATAGTCCTCGACCAGGTACTTCTTGATTAGGTTGGCTCCACGTTTCTTCATTCCAGGCTTCCAGAGGTTCTTCCATAGGCGCCAGGTGTCGTCTATGACTGCTATGCGTAGGGACTGTGCAGGGTTGTACTCGTCAGGCTGCTTAGCCTGGAATAACATCAGATTGACTGTTGTGTTCTTAGCGATGTCTCGATATGTTGTAGTGTTCATGGTTCAAATGATTTAATGGGGGTGGGGTTTCCACCCCCGATGGTTAGATTTCTTCGGTCAAGAACGCAAGTTCCTCGTCGTCATCGGTCATCAGAGCTAAATACGATATTTTAAGCCTGCGCTTGCACTGCTCGAAAGTGAGGTTCTTGTATTTGCGGATGGCTTCATCAATAGAGTTAGCCTTGACATCAATGTGTCCACAAAGCTGGACTGGCATACTGAATGTTTTCATGGCTGTAGGATTTAGATGTCGTACCCGTTTCTCACCGCAATACGAGCCTCGGTAAGGAGGTCGAGGATTGCGAAGTTGAAGTCATCGTCGTCGAAGTCGATGGTCTCGTTGTTGAGATAGCGGTCATGGGCGATGCTGGCAGCTTTTTCAAGGGAAACCTTTACGGCGTTCTGGTTGTTGTAGTTGGCGTTCAGAAGCGCCAGAGTCTCGCAGATGTTCTTCGTGTCGTTGAAGGTGGCTCCCATTTTTTCGCTGATTTCAGCGATGGTCAGCGCATAAGCCTTGATGATTTCGGCGTTGATGATGAGGGTGCCGATGCCCATGGTTTCAATCTTTTTCATGTCTTACCTTTTTTATTTGTTTATGCTCGTTCACCGTGAACTCGCTTACGACTATACCATAAGCAAGAATCATGCCAAACTGAAATAAAACTGCACTTTTTTGATGAAAATTTTCATTTTGAGCCAAATTTCACCCCAAAAACTCAGGTTACCCCACTTCCGGCTCTTCTCAATCCAGTCTTCGAGGTTGGTATTGTTCCTTCTATTATTGCATCCCTCACAGCAGCATACGACGTTGACCTTGGTATGTCCGCTTGTGTTGTCGAGCCTGTCAGTTCCGAGGTGTACCCAATCGTCGCACCCGCAGTAGGCACATTTGCCGTTTACGATGTGCTTGAGTATCCAGTCCTCGGTGAGGTCGAACTTGAGACCGTGGTTCTGGTCATACGACCGATATTCCCTGTACAGATACTTAGCCTTTTCCTCTTTGGTCTGATTGTATGGCTCCTTGTTCTTCTTAACGCCGTCCTGTATTGCCTTGAACGTGTCCGGCATTGTTGATTTGAGGTATTCCTCTACCTCAGCGTCAGACATGCGCCTGGCGGCTTTCGCTTTTCTGTAAGCTTGAAACTTTTCAATATTGTCACTGTAATAGCTCATGTTAATGGTTAATTTGTCTCTTATTTCTTCGATTTGCCGTCCTCATACGCCTTGTCGAAAACCTGGTCTACCAAACCCAACTGTTTCGCTGCCGAGTAGAATTCCAGGTAACAGTAGTTGTCGAACTCGTAGATTGTGACTGGGAGTACGTGGTTGTAACTGAAGAGGAACGAGAAACCGAAGTCCTGACCACCGAAGATGATAGCCAGCAGTTCCATAAAGGTAAACCCGTCAACAGGGACTCCCTCAACCTCGTCGTCGTACTCCGGTGCGATTTCGATAAGCGGCGCCTCGTTGCCCATCATAGGTGACTTGATGGTGCAGATTTCACTGCTGTCGTAAACCCAGTTGTACCATACCATGCGGAAAAGGTGTTCGAGTTTCCAACTGTTGGGTTCCTTGGTGCTGATGGTGATGCTGTCAAGCTGTTCCTCGGTCAGTCGTACCGGACCCTTTACGTACTTGAGCCTCGGTTTGATTTTGTCCTTGAGCCAGTCGAGTGCTTGCTGGCGTTCCTGGTCTGTGCGTTTTGTAATCATATTCGTAACGTTTTGTTGTTATTAAAACGGCATCATCATCGACTCAAGCTCGTCGAGCGTGTAGTATTTGCTGGCGACGCCGTAGCCGTTCTCTTCGAAGCCGACGGACTTGGTGGTGCCGTCATTCCGATAGTGGAGTTTCAAGCCGTTCTTGCCGGTCCAGGGAACCAGCTTGAACTTTGCGTTCTTGAAGTACTTGAACCTCGGAAACACAAAGGTCCTGATTTCCTTGACGGTCAGTGTCAGCCGGTGGTCCGACTCGTGGTTTGTCCTATTACTAATCAACTGTACGTTCATCTTCTTCGGTTTTTAGTGAGAGCCAGTATCGCTTGCGCCTGAGTTGCCAGTCCAGGCTCATCCTGGCATACTCCGCTACTACATAATTTTGGTCGCTGTCGATGGCATAATCAAGCAAATCATGCAACCTCTTTCTATCCTCGTCCGTCATATTTCCATTCTTTGCCACTTTTTAGGCTGTTTTAGGCACCTTCCTCATCAAAGATGAGGAATTTATCGTCCGGAACGTTTAACGAGCTTATTTGACCGTTTTATTAGTAAATCTCCAGGACTTCCATTTAGGCGCCATTGGTCTGTCATTTCTTATGTATGAGTAAATCACCATAGCTGGTATGTTAAGTTCTTTGGCTGCGTCGGCAACACAAGCAAACCTTCCAAGATAACAACCCTTGTAAAAAGCATCAATGGACATTTGGTGTACTCGTTTGTGGCTTGCGACGTCTAAGCAAACTAAGTTCTCAGGTCTGTCGTCATTGACAACCCGATTGATGTGATGCACTTCACACCCCTTGTACCAAACGCCACATATATCAGGATTGTTCTTAGCAACGTAAACAGCGTAAGGCATACACCCGTCCTCCGTCTTGATTACGTTCCTTCCACCGTCTCCTGGTATGATGCTACCTATTTCTCTTTCTTTACCCATTGTTTTAATTCCTTATTTTACCTGTTAAGGAAAATCCTCAGTTTCTCGTAGAGGTCCCGTGACATAACCCAGTCGCAAACGTACATCTGAGTTATCACTTCCGTACCGTTGACATCCTCATGGCTCCAGTTGTCGTCGTAGATGTTTCCGAGGTAGAGGTAGTCGTCAATCCAGACACCGGCGAACAATGAGTAATCGGTCCGGTTTGCCCGTTTTTCCCAGAGCATAACCCCGTCCTGGTCCACCATATATGGTTGTTGTCTGATAACGTCAGCATATACTCCGAGGATTTGTCTGAAAGCCGTCATTGACTTGCTCCAGTCACCTCCGACCGGCTTGATTTCAAGTGGTGCGTCCTCATCCTCACGTGAGTATCCGTTGGCTCTGTACAGGTCACCGCCCGTTACTTTTGGGATTGTCATTTCCCGAATGAATCGATAGTCGCTCATATTCGTTATTCTTTACTGTGATTATTTCTTGTTTAAGGGTCCAATTATGTCTGTCACCTGGTGGGACGACGTGTTCAATGTAATTGGCGACCATGTAAAGCTCACAAGGCTTGTACGTGATGGTCTTGGTGCTATGGTCGATTTTCATGCTCTTGCCGTTTCGTGTTCAGCTTTCAGGACAGCGAGGAACTTAGCCTCGTTGAACATGTGGTATGAGGTAAGGTAATCGTTGTACGGTCTGTTTTCCCAGGTCAGGCATTCCTCAGCCTTGAGCCACCGCCTCAGTTCAACGAACTTCTCACCGGTGATACCGCACTTTGCCTGAGCCATTGACTGGGTGTAGATGAGTTCCGTCCTGGCGTACTTTCCCCGTCCCCACCACATCGTCAGCATATCGACCAGGACCTTCTTCTCGTCGTCGTCAAACAGTGATGAAACGTTGATGAGCCTGAGTAGTTCCTGTTGGTCGGCTTCGTTGAGATTGGTGTCCGTCGGAGTCTTTCCGTCGAGGATAGGCTTGATGCGCTCCATAAAATATCGGTATGCGTCGGGGTGCTGCTCTTCGTTGAACTTGCTCGGAAGACGACCGTGGTACTTCACGTAGTATGCGGCTCCGACCATAACCTGAGTGAACGTCTCGTAATCACCAACGTCCTTGTAAGCCTTGATGATAACGGATGGGTCTAATGATAACTTTGTTTCCATGGCTAACATACGTTTTTACTGTCCGCTTTCTGGATACCGTTATCAATATAGGTGACCATTTTGGCGTATATCTTCGTGAGCTTGTCACCGTCGGTGTACTTTGTGAAGTCCGGCTCTTGGTCATCATAGAAATGGTGAAGCACTCCGCTGACAATGGCTTTGTACTTCTTACTGGGAAGGTGCTCGATTTCCGATAGGTGGAACCGAGAGAACATTAGGTTGTTGAATCTTGTCTTCATGCTTGCTACTGTTTTGACAAAAAAATCGGAACCCCGAACGAGGGCATCCACTCCCAACGTCCGAGGCTCCGTACTCTTCTGTTGATACTCTAAGGTGGATGTCAGTATCGTTCTGTGACAAAGGTATGGAGTTTTTTCGTGAAAACAAAACATTTTCGGAAAAATTTCACTCGATGGGTCGAAATTGGCATCGATGTGAAAAAATAATCGAGTCAACCGGATTTCACTTTGCGCCGATTGAGTTCGAAGCGTCGCCCGCAGCCGCCCGTCATATACGTGCGTGTACGTGTGGGGTCTAATATTCATCAGGGATTGAGAGTATTGAACGACTCTTTGTTTTGACAAAACAAACAGTCTTAAGGCAGGATTGCTGCTGTCTGACGACGAGCATCAATCCCATTATACGCACGCACGCACGAGGGACCGTCAAGAACTCACCCTTACGGGAGTTGTCCTTACGGATACTGGCTTACGCTTATGGTTTGAGGAACTTGAGATAGAACCAAACTCCGAATGCTAAGAGAAGTAGGACATCAATCACCAACAGAGTCCAACACCAACGAGGAACGACCTTCTTGATAGTCTCAACCTCAACGGGAACCTCAACCGTCACAAGTGAGTCCCTTACGGTTTCAACCTTACGGTCGAGGTAGACGATTTCCTTTTCAAGCTTGAAGGGTTTGTTAACGAGCGTGTGACTCAACAGACCGGTAGAGTCAACATAAGCGTCACTCAAGGCTACGGTAGTCTCAAGGTGTGATGATTGGACCTGGAAGCTTGATGAACTCTCAACAGGAACCTCAAGCGTCACGGTGTCCCGATGTATCACCACCGAGTCCCTCACTATCGTCTGAATGGTCGTCGTCGTCTCGACGGGCACTGGTCTGACCGTCGCACACCCCAGCATCAGTATTGCGATAGCCGACAATGCCGTATGTCTTAAACAGGATTTCATCTTCGAGCGTCATGCGGCTATCATTCCAAACAGTTTACACCTCTGTTCGCCCTTGTTGGAATAGAGCGATATGTGTATCCAACGGGCTCCTGAGGATTTCGAGGTCTCGTAGATTACCTGGTCCCATTTCTTACCCTTCAACCACTTGCGTAGGAACGCCTCGAACTCAGCCATCTTGCCGTTAGCTGGGACTATATCGGCTGCGTTGCCGAATTGATGTGCCGACCCTGATACGCCGCCGACCGCTGCGTTCAGCGCCGGACACCTGTAACCTGACGACACACGGATGCCAGACCCCCAGGCTTCACGGAGGTTGTCGAGGAACGATGCCAGTCTTGCGAGGTTGGCTACGATTTCCCAGGACGGGGTGTTGTCAATCTTCTTACGGAGTGCGGTGTCGCTTCTCAGGAACTCTTCCAGTTTGAACCACCTACTCATCTTCCTCACCCTCCATCATTTCTACTGGTTCCGGACGTCTCGGTCGTTTGTTGAGGTCACCGACGGTCACCTCTGTGTCGTGATGCCGGACCCTGGCGTCAACACCCATATCCATCGCCTTAACCAGTGCGCCGAGGGCACCAAAGCCAGCCAGTTCACCAACGGCGGCGAGGACGCTGCCGTCGATAACAGCCATCGGAGGCACCAGCCAGGAGGCTATGATGAGTCCGATTGAGGTCAGTAGTAAGACCCAGAACCACACGTTGTGGTGCGTTGCTTGTTTGATAATTTCGCCCATAGTTACTCGTCAATACACAGTGATTTAGGAATTAGAAGGGTAACGGTCATGTAGCACCCGCAACACAAATCCTGGAACCTCTGGTTGAACATCTGGTAATAGGTTGTGCCGTAGGTGTCGGTATCGAACTCTTCACAGAAAATCTTGACGATGTTGTCCAGCACTTCCTTCGCAATCGAGTGTAGCTGTAGGATATTGTCACCTTCAAGGTTTTCGAGACGGCTTATATGGAACAGGTTCAGCGTGATGCGGTCGAACTCTTCCTCGGACTGCATTTGCGCCGGTGTCACGTAGAAGACGTTGTATTTGATGTTTGGTGTCGTATTCATGTAGTTGTAGATGTCCCCGTAACCGGCACTTCTGACGTTGTGCTGGGTCAAGGCGATTTTAATCAACTCGTTTACGACCTGCTGGTATATCATTGTCAATTTCTTTGCTGTAAGTATAATTTCCAGCCCCTTCGGTCTTGCTATTCTCGAACTTCGTTTATATCTTTGAGTAAAGACCTCGACGTCGATGAGTAGGTGACACGCCTGAGTAACACCCAAAGCGACGGATGCAAGTAGCGAGACGGCTTTACAATCGCCAAAACGTCGGAGGGCATAGGAGTGAAGTTTAATATGGCTCAAAAGGGACGAAGAAAGAAATACGATACCGAGGAAGAAGCGAAAGCGGCACAAACAAGACAACAGCGTGAATATCACGAACGGAAGGTCGCCAATGCTGGTAGAGAAGGAGTTACGAACCCTTGCAAGCACAAAAAAGTAAAGTATGACGGTATAACAATTGACATCGGTACCATGGACCGGACGAAGCTGAATACGGCTTACATCGACATCCGTGTGACCACCACGTACACCAACGAGCTATCCATCCTCGAAAAGTTCCGTACCAACGTACACCGAGCCTTCAACACCTGGCTCAGCGAACAGACGATGTGGGACCGGCGCAACAGGATTGCGATAATGGAGTACAACAAGGTGGACTGGAACTATCAAGGCAAACACAAGACCATCGATTACCAGTATCACATAAGACGTGACGAAATAACCAACTGGGACAGCACCATAGAGAACCTCATGGGACTCGTCACTGCGCTCGTAGACGAAATAAAAAAGACCTGCGATGATACAGGTCTCCAACTGGTTAAATGGTGTCCAAATCCTGGCAAAAAAAAGGATTAGCAGCAACGCTGTTTAGACAGACGTCTGCCCCTTCGACCGCCGAGGTAGATTGAAACATCCTCGGCACTATCCAGATTCGGCTTCACATCAGCACAACCACAAGCATCCAACTCAGGATATGCAGAACGATTCCCCTTGAGGAAGTGCTGCATCCTTTTGGCGTAGTGGTCAGCCTTCACAACGTGCGAATACTGCAACCTGTCCACCTCACCGGCGGGCACGTTCTGCGTGTACTCGTCCTGGCTCTTGTAAACACCGAGGTTGGCAATCTTGCTGCCGACAATCGGAATGAGGTCCGCTACCACACGCTCAATCATGTACGGCTGTACGTAATTGTCGAGCAGGTTCTTGTAAGGTGCGTTCTCGATGTTCACTATCGAACCGTCCTCAATCAGGTTGAGGATTTTGTTGTATAGGCAACTTCCCAGGATTTCCTGGAGGTAGAGGTCCTGCGCCGTGCGGATTGCCGGTAGCAGGGACTTTCCGTATATGTTCTCGCTGATTTCGGAGTAGGTGCGAATGGTATCTTCGCTGACAACCAAAACTTTGTTCATTTCAATCGGTTTTACGTAAGTATTTTTGAGTGAAAATATGGCGATAGACCTTGCTTTTTTGCGTGAAAGTCTATACCTTTGAGTAGAAGGATTGAGGTGTTAGATTTTAGTGCTTGCTTGCTATAAAAATGGTGCGAGTTTGTGAGCCATGATTATGATTTCTTTGACGTTTTTGGATACTTGGGCATAACTTTTTTAACAAGGGTGTTTGGCACCGTTCACCCTTTCTATTATACTTACAGATTGCGGGTTAGAGCAGCCAGGAGTGCTCGCCAGCCTCATTAGCTGGAGGTCGCAGGTTCAAATCCGGCATCCGCAACTACATAACTGTTCCACAGGTATGTTATCATTTTATGTTAAACCGTAATTATTTGTTTATTAGCCATGTGGTCACCGCTGTGAAGTGCTGACCACTTTTTCAAGCCACTTCTTTCTCTCATAATATTTCATATTGTCAAAAACCCCAAGGATTTCGGTCCCTGGGGTTTTTCTGTGTTAGCTATAGTCTTGTGCTGTCCAGCCAAGTGGTATTCCTGATGGTCCTTGGTCCCAATTAACTGAACTTGAAAGCCGTGTAAACGTTCCGCTTGCTTGAGTTCCAAACAACCAGTTACCAGTGTAGTCACCTGGCAATGACCCAAGTCCGTCGGTTGTCAGGTCTGAAAGGCATGTTACCTCGTTGAGGTCCTGAGCACCATAGAACATTTCGGTATAGCATGCAAGCGCTAATGTAGTCGCAGGTAACACCGGAGAATTCTGTATGTCAGACAAAGCGAACATGCGCTTATAGCAATTATTGCTTAATGTCGTTGCTGAAAGAATAGGTGCATTAGTTGTTACACCGGTACTACCTTCAAACATGCTTTCATAGCAACCTTCCGCAAGCGTTGCAGCCTGGAGTACCGGCAAACTTTGAAGCTGTGTTTTCATAAACATTTGTTTGTAACAGTTCTTTGCCATCGTTGTTGCTGACAAGACTGGAGGCACCAGGTCCGCAAACCCACAATATCCAAACATGCCGAAATAACAGTTTTCAGTCAGCGTAGTTGCAGGTAGTTCTGGACAGTAGCTAAGTTTTCTACATCCGGTAAACATTCTATAATAGCATCCTTTAGCTAAATTCATTGACGGTAACTCCGGTGGATATAGAAGGTTGCTATTTAATGCAAACATACGGTAATAACACATGTCGGTTAAGGTAGTTGCTGGAAGTACAACACCTGAAGCGTCCTCAGTGTTCAAGTTGTTAAAGAACCATGCGAAGTTTTGAGTCGAACCTGATGGGAATGAGTCTTTTCCTACAAAGTTGTCACCGTATATCATCGACATGATGTTTCCGTATAGTTTAAGTTTAGCACATTCAGGGTAAAAACCTGCGTTCGGATTAGAATCAAAACCACAATCAACATCGGGGTAACTTCCACTTCTTGTATTATAAGTTGCGTTGTTTCCTCTGAAGTATAGTTTGTCACCTGTCAAACAATCCAATCTCGTGTACTTGTTGGCTTCTAAACCTATCATAGTCCAGTTGACGCCATCCCTACTGTATTCAATCGGTTTAGGGTTGGAATACGTAATATAATAGAAGTAGCCCTCAGACAGCGCTTCAAATGTCAGGTATTCGTTGCTGTGGCTTCCGCTTTGACCAGCTTGTCTAACTGTGATTGATTTTGTCACGGTGGTTCCAGAAATTTCAATTATACCAATACGACTATCTCCGGTGTTGGCGTCAGGCTGAATGGTCAGAGTTGAAATGCCAGAAACACCTGAGCCTGGTGCAACCGCAACCCATGCCGGTGAAGAAACAACCGTCCAAGATGTATTTGCCGTGATACCGATGGTAGTTGCCGTGCTTGATGTTGTCATGTTCAACATCTGTCGTGACAGCATGATATACTCTGCACCGGAAATTGCATCTTCAAAACCTTGATTGTAACCACTACTGTAAGCTGCATCGAGGTCAGCTTGAGTGTAACCTGTAGTTGGTACTACAACCTGAAACTCAACTGTATTCCACCCCTGTACATTATAATCCTGAGCTCTGTATGTGTAACTTCCGTTTTGTGATAAAACACCGCTCAATGCAGCGATAGGTATTTGTGTTGTTACTGCACTTACACCGTTTTCATAAGTGTAAGTTTGGTTGTTTGCGGTCACTGTAGCAGCGCTCAAAAGCGACTTCTGATATGCAACGCCATCATCGTATCCGTCCTCATAAGAACCGGCAGGCACGTCAACAGTAACCAGTGAAAAACCGTCAACACCGTACTGAGACGGATTGTATTCTCCATTGGCTGTGGCGGTAATAGCAGTAAAGGTAGAAGCGGTACCAGTTTGAGGGACGTTCACGTTAATTTCGTTCCATCCGTTTTCCCTCGTGAAAAGACCGTTGGTCGTAATGGTAGTTGAGGTAAGCAGAGCCTTCTGAGCAGCCATACCGTCAGTATAACCGCTACTGTAGTCGCCGCTGCCTTCAACGCTAACATATACGTCACTGTAACCGTCCTCGTTCGAGTAGTGACCGTTAGTTGCTGCGGTTAGTGGCTCAAGTTTTGCCTTCTGAGCTTCCTCACCGTCCTGGTAACCCTGGTCATACGCCTCCTGTGTGTCAGTTGGAACACTCACGTTGATTGTACCGGCGGTAATGCCGTCAAATCCAGGGTCAGGATAAATGTAATACTGACCGTTCTTGTCGATGTTGTACTGTTTGTTCTGGAACTGATAGCCTCTCAAATTGAGCTTTCCAGCCTCTTCACGTGGGATAAACACCCTCTGAGGATAATTTCCTGTATTCTCTACGTAAATCATTAGTTGACGTTGTTATCGCTGTTATTAAGGGTGAACGGCTTGAAGGTAACGCTGCCCTTCACACCAAAAATCTTGTCGAATGAGTCACCGAGGGTCCTCTGGATGTCACGGATGACCGTTCCGTTGTACACAGCGAAACTCTGTTCGAATTCCTCACGGGAGAAGCCGGTTGCAGCAGCCATGTTACCAAACAACTGAGGAATAGCCTGGAACGCACAGTAAATCTGCTCCCTGGACCTTTCAGCAGCCGCTTTGTACTTGTCCGAGAAGTCCGTGATGTCCAGTTTTTCAACCTTCGCTGCGTTTTCCTCACCATTGGCGAAGTTGAGCAAGATGCGCCCGCTGTTCTCGGTTCCGGCAAACTTCTCGTTGATGTCGTTCTCAATCTGGTCCTTCTGTTCTGGTGTTGGGATGCCTGACAGGAAATTGATGATGTAACTGCCCATGAATCCGTTGTTTAGACTGTTGAGGTGCAGGTCGTCTATCCTTCTCTCAATCTCACAACTTTTTATGGCTCCGCTGTAACGAGGGATAGGATAAATGCTGGAAACGTCGTTCTTAATGTACATTATGCTCGATGGTGCGTCGCCGTCGTACATGTACTTAGGATAGACCAACGTATTGACCGACCTCACGTATTTCTTGTTGTACTCCTTGGAGTACCAGAAAACGTCGTTTTCCTTGTTTGTACGAAGGTAACGGAAGTCGATGTAATAAAGCTCACTGACCTGTCCCTTGAGGTTTCTGATGACCTCGATTGCACAGCCACCGTAGAGGTTATAGTCCTTTGCCAGCCACTTGACAAGGTTACGTAGTGAGTCACCTTTGCGGTTTACCTGGGTCTCGAAGCCTGGCACATTGCAGATTGCGTCGTCACCAGCCACATATCCGGCGGTTCCGTCGATGATGGTCTTGAGGGTTGAAACGTCCTCATAAAGACTGTGTAGATACTCAGGATAGAGGTTGTTCTCACCATACTCGATGTAGTCCTTACCTCTGATGCTTTCCTGGGTGAGTTTTGGAATACTGCTGTCGATTGACTTGTTGATGGCGCTGAACGCCATTGATACTTTTTCGTTCATTATCCGTTATAGCTGATGAATCCGTTATTTTCCTTTACCGTGTCGCCGGTGTACGGCTTGGTCTCTGGGTTGTAGTCACCAATCTGCAAAAGACCGGTAGCCTTGACGACACCCTCGTCCGTCGTAAGGACGTACTGATACTCGCCGTCAGCCATGCCTTCCGGTAGCGTAATGTCGAAGGCGTAAAACAGCCTTGAAACCAGTTGGTCCTCCAAATTGTTGAAAGTGTACTCCGATTTGCGGAGTGTTGACGTGATTTTCAATATCATTTTACACTGATTTGTAGTAAGTATGGAAACGAAAAAGCCTGGCATCGCTACCAGGCTCAAAAATTATGAGAGACCGCCGAGTTACACAGCGATAGTTGCAGGTTACTGACCGTTAGGGAACTGGACGAAGTAAGCACTCCTTCCGGTATCAACGCCATCCTTCGTGAAGAAGATACTAACCTCACCGTTAATGTCTGAACCGGTTTCGTTGGCTGTGGTCGTCAAACTAATCCCAACGTTTCCATCATAGACAACCGACCAGTCGTTTGGCGTCACCGAAAGATTAGGATTGCTGCTGACGCTCCAATCGTCACGGTAAGCTACAAGGTCATACACATTGGCACCACCTTCAATTTCGTAATCCTGTCCGTTTTCTGGATTGTCAACCCAGAAGAGTGACGGACCGTGGCTACCCTGGTAAATGTCCATTCCCTTGTTTAGAATAGTGGCACCGTTTCTTACAACAGTAACCTCGGCTGCAAAAGCGTATATGATTTGTTCGCTGTCGTTTTGATTAACGTAGGTATACCAATAAGCGTTTTCTTCACCCTGGAATACTTGAGCATTTCCGTCTATGGTAATCGTTACCTCGTCGGTAGGCAGAACGTATTGGACATACACGAAAATCGGGTTTCTGTTCCATGCAGCAATCGCTTTGGTCTTGTCACTACTCATCCACTTGTAATACCCATCAGCAATATCTGGGTCTTTATACTCATACATAGTGGTTGAAGCGGTCAACTCACTTCCATCTGCGTATGAGGCAACCAGGTTGACAACAACGTCTGCTGACGCCATGTTATAGGTTGGATTGACGGTGTAAAGCTTGCCATAATCCCAATCTTCTGAGTCAAGACCCCAGTTGCCGTCGTAATCAGGGCTACTGCTGGTCAGGGTCTGTCCGGTTATGTTGCTTTGACCATTATAGGCGACAAACTTAGGCGAATGAGCTGCCTGGTTGAAGTCGAGAGAAGCCTCATTGGAATCGTAACTATCGACAGTAAATATGCAGGCATTAACTGGAAGCTTGAAGCAGTAAAGCTCTTCCTCTAAAATAATATCATAACCCTCACCGTTCCACCTTTCAATACGGACCGTATAGTTATCCATCTGCTGTGGTGAGGTCTGCTGATTCTGTATGTTTTCCTCACATACACAAGACGCTGAGGTTGCACTCGTGCCGCTTGCAACATCAACATAATCACCGATGTTTCCATCGTAAGTCATCACGTGCCAAATGTCGGATTCAACGAGGTTTTCAATCGTAACGGTATATGATGTTGCATCGTTTGCAATAAGGAACTGTCCCCTATAATCCGCATTTGGTACGAACGCATCAACGGTGAAATATGGTTCAGGAAGCACCAAGGCGCCCTGGCTTACACCAAGACCGAAACTACCACTTGAATCGCTTGTGGAGTAAACACAGATGTAATTGTAATATTTCTCATCTTGTGAAACATTCTCACCATAGTTGATGGTGTATGAACCGTCGGTTGTACCGCTTGCGAGAACGGTACTTTCGTCATCCAAAAGACTCCAGCTACTTGCGTTCTTGACCGCAAAGACAAGCGTGCCACCGGTCTGGTCGATATACTGGGTGTCGGTGGTTATTGAGCCATCAACAAGCCAACCAGCCTTGAAAACGATTTCGTAGTTCTGATTGATTGTAAAAACCTGGGACCATACAACAGCACCCTGTTCAGTATCACGCCAGTTTACGGTAATGGTTGCCGTCCTTGCACTTTCCGTTTCATTCTGGCTTATTCCGATATTGGCAGCATAGTATGAGGTCCTGCCGGTCGCATCCGGAATCGTAACCCAATCTTCATTACAAATCATTTCGTAATAGAAGCTTGTATAACCATGCCAGTATAAGTACACATTTGTGCTATAATAATCAACCGAAGCTGTATTGTTCATTTCACCACCATTGAAAATGTAGTCAATAAAGGTGATGTCATTGAAGTGAACTCGATTGTCGTTGACAACATAAGCTGTGAAAGGTTTGTTCAAAGTACCGTCCTTCAACGCATCCCTTACTCCACTTTCTGACTGAAATATGTCTATATGTTTCTTCATTTCTTATTGTGTTTTACTAACTTATTTGCGTACCACCGAGGTACAAGCCGATTATTGGCTGGTCACCAAGATACAATGCGTCAACCTGAGACCCAGTAAAGAAACATCCGGTTCCTTGTCCTGGTACCCTGTATTTCGACTGTCTGACTGTAAGGTCGAATGTATCTCCGTTACATTCAAATGTCAAGGTTCCGGTCCTCGCTGTCAATCCCTGGTAATCAGGAGCCGTAATTGTAATGGTTGTAGTTCCCGACGTACCGGAAAGTGTAGATGCTGTGAACCAGTTGTCCTGTGTTGAAGCTGTCCAGTCATCGTCCGCTGTAAGCTCAAAAGAGCTGTCGGTTCCACCTGATGCCTTGAATGACACGAGTTTCTTGTTGCCTCTGACGGCGCTCAAACCTGCAAGGACATAGATTCTACCAGCCTCTATGGTTGAGCCCGTGTATGGGAAATACAACGGCGTAAAGTTATCCCATAGTGTCCAGTCAATCTCATAAAACGTCTGACCGCTAATTGTTACGGCGCTGTCGTAATAGTTCGAGTCGTCCGTGTACGCATCGTGAATTACCGTGTGCATGATTGGCTGGCAAGGCAGGTTGCTCTCGCAGCCGCAATCAGCTAAATCCTCGCCCTCACCGCAGTCCCTGATGTAGTTCTTGTTGAACGTGCAGCAATAGACGTCACCGTTCCACCTGTGGATTGAGGCATAACCATACGCAGAGCCACCACACTCGTACCAAGACATACCGTCAAGCGAAAGACCACTGGTCTCACTGAACATGAGGTCGTTATGATACGTGCGCTGCCAACGTACTGCGGTAATCGGCGTAGTGTTATTGACTGTCGTTATGTCTACCCACTGCTGTGCCATTATACCTGAGGTTCTACAATCGCATATAGCGTGTTATTATTGAGGTTTCCACCCTGCTCAAGAGCATCGTATTCGTCCTGTGTCAGAGTCTGGATACGAAGGACCGTTTCACTGGTCGTAATCTCACTGATACGAGGATTGTGAAGTTCACCTCCGATGCCATATTCGTGTAATCTTAGACCCTGCTCGACGTTGTTAACGGTTAGATTGTATGCACCGCTGTTAAACCATTGAACACTACTCCAATCAGTACCCACGTTAGAATAAGGAAACGTTGTTTGCTGAATGTCTTGTTTTACTTGAATGAATCCCCTTGCCACGACCTCTTCAGCATCACCGATGTGGTCACCAAGTACCTTTCCCTGATTGGCAGACAATGCTGCGGTCGTAGCCGTGCTCTCAAGGTTGTCGATGATACGGACAGTACCGCCACCACCGCCTGAGCCGCCACCGAAATTGATGTTGCTTAAACTGATAATCATTGCGCTTCAGGTTTTAGTAGATTATTTGTACCTCGCTGTTGTTGCCGACAAGCTTGAAATAAGCGCCGAATGGAAAGTCGTTCACGAAACAGTCCTCATGTGCCGGAGTTGCCTCCGTCCAAGGGGTCCACGTGCGACCGTCGGCTGAATAGTTGAGGGTGTAACCCTCGTTAGACTGGCTGATGCCAAATGAGTGGGCGTTAACCTGGAACCCCTGCTCTCCTTGAATTTTTGTAATCATATAATAAGACCTAATTACCTTCTCCCCGTTAGGGTTATTATTTGTTGTAAGTATAAAACAGTTATGAGGTGGCAATAAAAAAAAACCCACCTGAGGGAAGGCGGGTTTTATCTCAGTGCGAACCTATTGTTAGGCGGTGAGCTGAGCGATAGCAGCGTCAGTAAGCTCAAGAGGATAGGTGTTGTCAGAGCCCTGAAGGGTCAACTCGAAGTAAGAACCATCAGTCTTCTGTACGCCAGTCTGTCCGGAACCTGCGCTTGCCACAACCGGTTCGTCCTTACCAACAAGCCAGTACTTACCGTTAGCGTCGTGAACGACGACCCTTGTCTCAGCGAGAGTGAGGGCGGTCATTTCGATACGAGCCGTGGTGTTGAGCTTGTTGAAGCGGATGAGGACGTCGGTGTTAACGTAGTTAACGCCAGCGGTCTCGTCAACGTTGAGCGTTGAAGTCATGCTGCCGGTGTTGCGCTTAAGCTGGTAACGGTGCCAATCAGTGTCCTGTGGTGCAGTTGTACCAGTGTTCATGGTGAAACCGGACACTTTACCAGGGTCTGTGGTGCCACTGTCTGCTACAACGCCGACTGCGGAAATTGCATCGTAGTTGATGATGAACACCTCAATAACGCCACCCTTTGAAGAGTCGCAATCGTTGGTAGTGTAACCACCGAGGGTATAATTTGAACAAGCCATTCTATTATATCGTTTACTTAATTATTTTTCTTAAAAATGGGGCTAACCCGATTGCCAGCCCCGTTCGTCAAGCCTCCGATTAGGCGAGGTCAGCGAGGACCACAGCGTCAGGATAGAAGGTCATGAAACCGACGTTGAAGCGGAGCTTCACACGGAACAGGTCAGCGTCGTCGCTGAACCAAACCTTCAACTCTTCCTTGTCGGACATCATATCCATACCGGCAACGAGGTTCTTCCAAGTTGAAGCATAGATTTTCTTGGTGCCAGCCAAGCCCTTGATTTTCACCACTTTAACGTCTGCTCCTGGGAGGAACATTTCGTTGATAGCGCCGTTAGCTGGGTCATAGTGATAGAGGTTAGCAGCCACAAGCTCCTGGATGTACTGACGGAACAGTGCAGGAGAAACTGCGATGAAAGCGTCCTCAAGGATTTCCTCAGGGATTTCCATGTAGACCTTCTTGATAGCGCCGTAAACGCTGTCAGCAGAAGTGACGGCGGTCACATTGATAGTTGAAGCGCTGTCAGCACCTTCTGCGAGGGTGATGAAGCCGTCAACGAGGTCGCCATTGCCCTTGTCGCCCTGCCATGCGAGGACCTCAACCTGGTCGGCAACGCCGTCCACGATTTCGTTAGCGATTTCCTCTTCGAATGGGAGACGCTCCTTGCCAGCAGCGATAGCCACCTGGTTCTCAGCGTACTTGCCGAGAAGGTCGTCAGGACAGAATTCGTCGTTGACTTTGTAGATGCCAGTCTCAAGGAGTCTGTCGGAGAACTGGGTAGAACCGCTTGCGGAGAACCCGCAGCCACGACCATCCTGGAGGGCAGGAACGAGGTCCATGAAGTTTAGACGCTCAGAAGTTTTGATACCAAATCTCTTGGTCACCTTGTCAAGGGTGTAGTTAGGGGTGCGACCGAGTACAGCGGAACGAATGAGGGTATCCCTCTTGTTCTCAACGTAGGCGGTAAGACCTGAAACAACAAATGAACTTGCCATTTTCTTATTCTTTTTTAGCTAATTATTATTTCGTTTAGTTGGTAATAAATATCACTTCGTAACAAAGTGGTGATTTTTACTGGGCGCTGAACCTTCTGACGAGGTTATCGATGCCCTTGTTGCCGGTTTTCTTGGTCTCGGCGTTCTTTTCGAACTGCTCTTCGGCTGGCTCAGCGGCTGGCTTGTTCTCAAGCTCGTCGATGCGTGCCCTAAGCTGGTCGTTTTCCTCACGGAGCGCTCCGTTTTCCTGCTCCAAGCGGGCGATTTCAGCCTCAAGGTTGGCAATTCTGTCGTCCTCAGGCTCAGCCTCTGGCTCTTCGCTCTGCGGCTCTTCCTCCGCATTTTCTGCGGTTTCCTGCGGCTCTTCTGCGGCAGGTTCCTCAGCCGGTGCTTCAGGCTCTGCCTGCTCGTTCTCGTCACGGATTTCCTCGACCTTTCCTTCCTTGATGATGTAGACGATGTTTTCCTCAGTGCGGTACTCACCATCCTCAAGGTCGAACGGATTGCCTTCCTCGTCGATACCGTGGACTGACATGCCGACCTCAAGTTCGCCGTCTCCGTCGTACTCAAGTACAGCCTTGTCGGTTGCGATGTGTTCAAAGCTCATAAGGGCTTTCTGGAGAAGTTCTCTCACTCTTTCCAATTTGGTCATTGTTCTAATACGTATTAGTTTAACTTATTGTTTATTTTCTTGATGAGGTCCTCGATGTCGTCAAGGACGCTTGGCTTCGGCTCTTCCTTCTTCATTTCCACTGGCTCGACGTTGAAATAACCGGCGAGGGAGAAACCCTTCCAGGTCCCTTCCTTGATGCCGTTCCAGATTTCGTCGTTGAGGATGTGATACTCGAAGAAAAGCGTGTCGTCCGGCAGGTCTTCGAAACCGGCTGGGTTGATGCCCTTCTCGGTGTTCTTGAAGAACGCCTGGCTAAGGACAACACCTTCAACCAACTCGAAATTGTGGTTGGTATCGACGTTGTTGGGATTTACGTCACGGAAGAATTTCTCGACCATCTGATGGATGGTGTCAGGTTCGTACTTTATGAAATATTCGAAGCCGTTTGAGTCCCTGCGGTAGATAAGTTTGTTAGGAATCATGACAACGCCCAAAACCTTGCGCTGTTCCTCGTCCTGGATTGCGAACTCAAGCTGTTCCGTCTGTTTGTCAAACGCCAGGAAATCCACTTCCACCGCTGGCTCATCAACCAGACTGACGACGAACATTCCGGTGTCGTCGCTGTTGTCGATGGTCGCTCTGTATATTGGTAGCCTTGTATCCATAATAGACTTTTGTGTAAGTATGGATTAACCCTTTTATGGCAAGGGGTTAATAAAAAAAGGTGGTTTCGAACCACCTTTTAATAAGTACTTTCAGTAACTCTCACTCGTCCTCGCTCCTGTGCGGAGTCGATGTCCTGTACGCTAACCCAGATTGGCTGTTTTCCAAGGGCGTTGGCAAGCTGTTCGGTCTCCTGTTCACCCGTAGCCGTTCCGACCATCTGAGGCTGGTAGTCCGTCATCACCGGCGTAACCTGAGCCATCATCGTACTTCCACCGGTACCGCCACCCTTCTTATTCGCTGCCCTGATAGCTGCAATCTGTGCGATACCCTGAGCGATGACCGCTGCGGCTGCTGCTGCACCTACAATCTGTCCGTAAGGCGGTGGAATGGTCTGTGAAGCCTGGGCAAACGCACCGAAACTACCCGCAAGCATGTTGATGGTGGTCTGGACAATCTGCAAAGCCCTGACGTTCTCCATCTGCTTGTCAGCTTCCTCCTGGCTCAACTTACCGGCGTTCACCTGTGCCTGGATGCTGGACTCCCAAGCGTCTGCCACACTGCCGAGGATGTCACCGATTGAGTTTCCTACGTCAACGATGGTGTTGATGAGTTCCTTCTGCTGGTCAATCTCAAGGTTGAGGTTGTCGATGAGGTTCTGACGCTCCAGATTGGACAGTTCCATACGCTTCGCCGCCTCCTGCTCCTTTGCGTAGGTGATTTCTGCGTCGGTCTTCGCAACGTTGGCAGCGTAATCCTGGTAAGCTGCGATTTCCTCTTCAAGACGAGCCCTGTCGATGTTGTAGGCACCGTTCATGTCCTCCTTCATCTGTCCGAAGGACGCATTCTGTCTTGCACCCCAGAACGTGTCACCGAAACCGCTGTTCTTTGCATACTTGTGCTCGGTGTTGAGGGACTGGAACTTCGCTACGTTGTTGTAGTTCTTCTCAATGGTGTCGATTTCCTCGTCAAGAGCCTGCTTGCGGGTCTTGATTTGCTTGAGAAGATAATCGGTGTCCTCCTTTTCCAGAGCCTTCTCTGCGTTGAGGTATTTCTCCTTGATGGCAAGCCTCTGTTCCTCGGTCAGCTTTTCGTCCTCGTAGTACTTGTCGTATAGCTTTTTCCACTCGTCGAGGGCATTCTGTAGGTTTTTCCTGGTAATATCGTGTTCCTCTTTCTGGATACGTTCGACATCAGCAGCCCTATCGACACCCATTGCGTTGAGTTCATCGTAGGTTTTCTTGTAGTCAGCGACCACTTCCTCCGTGAACTTGATTTGGTTCTCAAGCGCCTTTACGTCGTTGTTGTAGATAATCTGCTGTCTCTGCTTCTCGTAAGCCTTGGTGAGTTCTGTGGTGTCACGTCCGTACTGTCTGAGGATTTTGAGTTCCTTCTTGTACTTGTCTTCAAGGTTCTGGAGTTCAGTCTGGTTGGCTGCTTTCGCTGCGTCCAGGATTGACTGCGTTGCAGCGGTGACCATTTCGTACACACGCTTGTTGTGTGCCTTGGTGAGAGCCTCGGTGTCGTAACCAGCCTTTTCAAGGGCTTCCTTACGTTGCTTGTAACTGTCGTTCTCCTGCTGGATTTCGGATTTAAGGAAATCCTTGGACTCTTTCAGGATTGACTCAGCCTCGACCTTGATGTCGTTCTTCATTCCGGCAAGCGGGTCGATTTCATAAGCGTCGGCTTCGGCAACGAGGGCGTTACGGTAGTTCTCGACAACCCAGTAAACATCAGCCATTGACTGGATGCCTTTTTCCTTGATACGCTCAAACGCTTCCTTCGCCTCCTTCTCAACACCGACGAACGTCTCCTGTCCGTTCTTCATAACCTGTTTCTGCCAGACCTTGAAGTACTTGTTGCCGTTCTTCTCCATGTTTTCCATGGCGGTCTGCATATCAAGGATTGACCTTCCACCAACGTTAAGGACTTCCGGCATATTTGCAAGGTTACCAGCCCAGGCTTTGGTGAGTCCCTTCATCATCTTGTTGGCTTCGAGGAACTCAGCAGCCTCTTGCCTTAGTTCTTGCCATTTTTCAAGCTGTTTCTCGTACTCCTTGTACCTGTCTTGCAGGATTTCGAGTTCCTCCTTGCCCTGAGCCTTCTCGACCTCCCACTTTCGTTCCATCTGGTTGTTGATGTTCTCGATGAGGTCCTGCTCCATGTCGTAACGGGTCTGGGCGTCCTGCTTCATCTTGTCGTAGGCTTCCTTGCTACTGTTGGCGAGTTTCTGCAAGAGACCGATAAGACCTGAGATTGCAGCGATGACGATGCCGACACCAAGGGACATAAGGACCGCCTTGAAAGCCGTCATAGCCGCCGTAGCCGTTGTGGTTGCAGCAGCCGTGCCCTTCATACCCGTGCTGAGAGTGTTCGCACCGGCAGCAGCGTTCTTTTCAGCAGCAGCGTTCTGGTTATTCGCCGTGATGTTGGCTTCCGTAGCCTTGGTGGTTGCCTCAATCTGCTTCTGCTGGTCCTTTGAACCGCTAATCCACTTGACGATGTTGTCGTATGCGTTCGAAGCCCACTTGGAATAAGCCTTGAATGACTTGACCGCACCCTCGATACCCTTTGCACTCTGTACGAGGGCGATGCCAGCCTGGAGCTTGACCATCGTCTTCTGAAGGTCCTCGTTCTTCTGTCCGGTCAACGCCATTATCGCATTTACCGCATTGAAACCGCTGACGAGACCGGCACCCATGGACGCAACGTTTGAAAGCTGTGTACCAAGGTCGTTTGCACTCATCCTGAGCTCTTCCTGACGCTCCTGAAGGTTGTGGGTAATCTCCGTAGCCCTGGTGAAAGCCTCGTTGTAGGCGTCGGTTCCAGGCTCAAGGTTATCAAGGGCGTTCTTGAGGGCGGCGAGTTCCTTACGCTGGTTGTCGAAAGTGGCATTGAGGGTCTGCAACGCTTCCTCGTATGAACCAACTTTGCGCTGGTTGTTTCCGATGGAGGCATCGTAGTCCTTAAGCTGTTCGTTAATAGCCTTGATTTTCTCACCAAGCTGTGCCCTCTGAACCTCGGACGTGGTTGCACGCCATGCTGTCTTCAAGGCGCTCATCTGGTTGACCAACGCATTGTACGAACCCTCGGCGGCGCTTGCGTTCTTTTTCGTCGCCGCCATGACCTCGTTCAGCTTAGTCTGTGAAGCGACGAGTTCGTTGACCGCCTGGTTATACTCATCGGTGTCCTTCTCCGTGTTAACGAGGATGTCCTGGAGTTCCTTGATATGGTTTCGGAGGTCCTGAACGGAAGTGATGGCACCGTCGGTCTCTATCTTGATAATTTTTACGTTATCCATTTATCGTTAGACTTTGTTGTAAGTATTATTTGCGACTTGAAAGGCGTTAAACGAAATGGGGTGGGTCATCACTCCCACCCCGACACCAAGTCCATTAACAGGTAGCGAAACGGTTGAAAACGGCAGGTGTTTATAGGTCAGCAACTGCGGTCCATCCGATACTTGTAGCCAGTGACACCCAACCTGAGTAATCAGCACCACGGGGATAGTGAAGAACACCACCGCTACGAAGTGACGGCTGTTGGCTATCGACGTAGAACGGATTTCCTCTTGGCTGTTCAGGGGCGTAACAGTTAATCGTGTTGACATTGCAGTATGAGCTCAGCGAATATTGACGACCGATTTTACCAACATATTTAACGCCCCTTCCTAAGTTTACTGTCGTAAGTGCGGTAGCACCTACATCAATTTGCAAGTCCATAACCAACTTAATACCGTCCGGTATCGTTAGTTCCGTCATAACATTATTATTACTTATCCCCTCGTAAAGGGCTTTTATGTTGTTAGAGTAAGTTATGCTTGACAATGATGTGCAATTCTGGAAAGCCCATAGGTAATTCTCAACACTGTCTGGAATGACAACTGATGTTAAAGCTGTCGCACCGTTAAACGCACCACTGCCAATTTCTTTAACCGAATTCGGTATTACTACTTCCGTTGCCGCTTTCGCTGCTGAACAGGAGTATGGTCCAATTATTTTTATACCATCCGGTATTGTAATCGTTGATTGACTGTTATCAGCGCCAAAGTAGATAGTGCTGTTATAAAGCTCAAAATAACTGTGCATCTTGATTGTGAATCCTCGATTAAACATATCACAATACGTCATGGACTCCGGAACCGTTGCTGCTGATACGCCATTGTAATATCTGTAACTACTACTAAACGCAGCACCACCAAACTTAACACCTTCATCAATTACAACTTTTGATGGATTGAAGGAGTTAAAAGTGTAAGCGTTTAAGTACTTGATGGAACCAGGAACGTTAATTGTTTTAGTGTTTGTGTTAAAGGATGTATAAACACTATCAATTGCCTTTATGTTATTGGGTATTGTTAATACCGTGCTCGTAACGGCTGTTGGCTTCAACACCATTACAGGACCTGACGACCACATGCCGTCTGTGAATGTAATGCCTGTAGGATTATCAGGCAAAAAACCATTACAAACACACTCAACGGTACTTGGTATTGTCACACTGCTTACTTGTGTTGCTCTGTACAGGAAAGATTCGCCAATGAACCGTGTCCCGTCCCTGATTGTGTAATCTGTTAATGTTAAATCATCAACACAGAGTGCAAACGGACCAGCATAGTACACATGGTCAACCAATTCAAAACGGTCAAGAATATATTGTGGTGTATTTCTGCCTACCATAAACACGTCTTGTTCCGCTTGGTTGATTATAACATCATTAGGTACTGTGATTGAGAACTCGGATGTATAAGTGATAGCCGATGCACGTGAATCATATATTCCAGCGAGTGCGGCTTGTTCAAGGTAACATCCAGAAGGAATGGTTAGACCCGTAAGGTAATTCATACCGGAAAATGTTCTTGGACCGATATATTCAAGCGAAGCCGGTAAGTTGATACTGCTTACTTTAGAACCAGACGGATTTGAACCGGAAAACACACCTTCCGCACCATCCCACCTACCATACTTGTTTATGGTCTTGAGGTTGTTTGACAGCGTTATAGCTGTCGTATCAGGACCACACAAACAAGCACATTGTATAAAGTCCGTGATTGTGTCGTTTATAATGACATTTGTCAGACCTTGCACGTTATAAAAGAAGTAGCCAGCAAGGACACCTGGAATGTTAGACTTATACATAATGGTGTGGACACCGGCGTTGGCGGTCAACGCACTTGTCAGAGGCTGTATTACACCATCAACCGACATATAATCTTGAAGCATCGCACTGTCAGGGTCAACGATTCTATAGGTGCCGTCAGACGGGAACTCATACGTGGCAATAATATCCCACTCATCCCTAACAGTCTGTGTTACGGTCAATGGCACGCATACGCCACTCGAACAGAAGTTTACATGGGCAACCCTGTCGTTTCCGGTTGAATTGGTCGCCGCCGTCAACGTTACAACTGTATTACCTGACGTACCGGCAGTCTGTGACCACGTTAGCCAAGTGTCGTCAGTGAACCCTGACATTTCCCATGACTCAACGGAAGTTACAGATACTGTTGTACGTGTTGAAGCTGAACCGAGTCTAATAATGTCCGGAGTTATACCGATAGGCGTTCCGCTTTGCGATACCGGCACATCAACGTGCTTTGTGTTACCGGAAACCAACAACGAAGTCAGTCTTTCAGCTATCTGGGTATAGCTGTCGGCGGTAATGGTGATTACGGTATCACCACTACCACTTACAGCACTAATATGAAGCCAATCTGGAATTGCCATTATCCTATTGTCCAATCTGTATTTGCGATTATTGTTAACGTTGCCTCTCCACCCTCATAGTTGTACCTCAGGCTTGAAGGACTTACGGCAAGCATTTCACCCTCGGCAGGGTTCTGGATGCAGGTAACGATGC
>JAEIGA010001412.1_pt1 | contig 37532 bp, 32 predicted proteins | sample 9270691 | NCBI WGS metagenome assembly JAEIGA01 (sample SAMN17057246, study PRJNA624740) | gut metagenome | biome: biome; isolation source: fecal sample | host: Bos grunniens | place: China: Xizang | collected 2019
GACGGGTTTGTGACGGATATTAAAGAAAATTCTATAACTATAACAGCAAACGTTAATAGAGGATTAATTTTCGGTGTTTATAGGTTTTTGGAAAAATTTTTAAGCGTGCGTTTTTTCAATATTGATTGTGAAATTGTTCCAAACTATGAGAGTATAGAAATAGCGCCACAATGCATAATAGAAAATCCCGCGTTCGTTATGCGTAGTTATTTAACGGGCAAACAATGTTGGCGAGAAGGCGAAGAATTTAGAAAATTCTATTTAAAAATGAAACAGTGCAACGAGCACACTTCATTGAAAGAAGATAAATACGGCGGTTCATGTCCTTTGTACGGCAGAACTGGTGCGCACAATATGTCAAAATACGTTCCGTTTGATATTTATGGAAAGGATCATCCTGAATTTTATGAAATTGGTACAAGTCCTTTTACCGGTGAATATGGTTATATGAATGAGGTTGTCGATTCGTCGTATGTTACAGGCAAAGCCGTTGTGATGGACTATTCTCAGGGCGATACTCTGTATATGCACTCCGATACAATCTGGGCCGTGACACATAATTTGAATACCGATTCGCTCTACCGTATGGTACGTGCCTGCCACAAGGTGCGTGCTTATCGCAGCGATATGCAGGCAGTCTGCGACTCCTTGGTGTTCGATTCGCGTGACACATGTATGACAATGTATAATGACCCTATAATGTGGTACGCTAATCAGCAGATTCTGGGCGAAGAGGTGAAGATTTATATGGATACGGCATCGATTGATTGGGTGCACATCATAAACCAGACCCTATATGCCGAGAAGATGGATTCTGTAAACTATAATCAGATACGTGGTCAAGAGATGAAATTCTTCTTCAGGGACAAGAAACTCGACGAGATGCAGGTGATTGGAAGTGTTCAGGTGCGCTACTATCCGCTTGACGACGACAAGGTTCTTATGGGAATGAATACAACCGAGTCGGGCCGCCTGTCGGCCTTTATGAAAGATGGCGAGGTTGACAGAATCGTTATACCTACAAAAGCCGAGGGTATTTTCTATCCTATGAGCCAGATTCCGTCGGAACAGCGTTATCTCGATAATTTCGTGTGGTTCGACTATGTGCGTCCTCTCGACAAGAACGACATATTCAATTGGCGAGGCAAGAGCAAAGACCAACAGTTGAAGAAGATTGTGCGCGGCAGCATTCCTTTGCCTACACTCGACGGATACAAGAACGATTGACTTAACCGGTGACATATGGGATATTTCAAAACTCGTGAGCCTAAAAGGTTCAATCATAAATATATATATGTTGACGAGCGCAAGGAACGTCTCGACAAGATTGTTGAGAACGCAAAGCGCGATTTGGGCTTGTTGCCTCCCAAGGAGTGTACCTCGTACGAAGAACGTATTCGTGGCGCGTTTGTAAGTGAAACGACTCACCTCAAACGCAGACAAGAGGAGGGAGAGCGCTTTTCGACAAAGACGCTGGTGGTTGCTTTGGCTATAATGCTTTTTGTTCTGCATTATCTTGTTACGGGCAGCTGGACATTTTAGTTTAACTTTTTAAGACTTGTTGTATGCAGGATATAATACATCTGTTGCCCGACTCGGTTGCAAATCAGATAGCAGCCGGTGAGGTCGTTCAGCGTCCTGCTTCGGTGGTCAAGGAGCTAATGGAGAATGCCATCGATGCGGGAGCAACCAAAGTGGAGGTTATAGTAAGCGATGGCGGACGTACGCTTATTCAGGTCATAGACAATGGAATAGGCATGTCCGAAACCGACGCGCGTCTTTCATTTGAGCGTCACGCGACATCTAAGATAAAGAGTGCCGATGATTTGTTTGCTTTGCGTACAATGGGATTCCGAGGCGAGGCGTTGGCTTCGATAGTGGCGGTGGCGCAGGTGGAACTTGTAACCCGTCGTGCAGCAGATGAACTTGGAACACGTATTGTGCTTTCGGGGTCATCGCTCGAAGAGCAGCAGCCTGTGGCAGCTCCCGCAGGCAGTAACTTTAAGGTGAAGAACCTCTTCTTCAATATTCCGGCACGCCGTAAATTTCTGAAATCAATTCAGACAGAGTTTAACAATATAGTAACCGAGTTTGAACGTATAGCCCTTATTAACCATAATATAGAATTCTCGCTCACACACAACGATAGCGAAGTGGTGTCGTTGCAGGCGTCGCCATTCCGTAAAAGAATCCTCGACCTATTCGGAAAGAAACTCAATTCGCAACTTGTGGATGTAGAGGTGAATAACTCACTTATAAATATAAAAGGTTTTGTCGGTGCGCCCGAAAGCGCCCGTAAAAGAGGTGCCCAGCAGTTCTTCTTTGTCAATGGCCGATATATGCGTCACCCCTACTTTGCTAAGGCGGTGATGGAGGCCTATTCACAAATGCTGCCACAAGGCGAGCAAATTCCTTTTTTCCTCTGTTTTGATGTAGACGCTTCGCGTGTAGACGTAAATATCCACCCCACCAAGACCGAAATTAAGTTTGAGGATGAGCAGATTCTGTGGAAGATAATTGCAGCAGCTGTCCGTGAGGCATTAGGACGCTTCAATGCAGCCCCCGGTCTCGATTTTGATGCCGAAGATATTCTTGATATACCGGCAATGGATCTGTCGGGAAAATCATCTTCTGCCGCTGTCGCTCCTCCCAAGATATCATATAACCCCAATTATAATCCCTATCGCAGCATATCGCCCGAGTATCGTAAGCAACAGCAGGCTGTTACAGGGTGGGAGTCGTTATATGAGGGGCTTGATCAGTCGGGTGAAGATAAGGTAGATATGCCTTCGCCGCTGATTGGCGAGTATATTGTTCCGGGTTTCCCGCATATCGATGAGCCACAGCCCGAGTTGCCGATTGCCGATAAAAAAAACGAAGCCAAACTGTTCGCAGCCGATGAAATAGATGCTGCATTGCAATATAAAGGACAGTATATCCTTCTCCCTGTAAAATCGGGGCTCATGTTCATTCATCAAAGAAGGGCGCATATAAGAGTGCTTTATGATAAGTACCTAAAGCAGCTTGGCAAGAAGCGTGGATATGTCCAGCGCCTTCTGTTCCCTGAAAGGATTGACCTCTCTGTAGCCGAGGCTGCGATGCTCGAATCCATTTCCGGAGAGTTGTCGAGTCTGGGATTTGATATTTCGTCACTCGGTGGATGCAGTTTCTCTATCAACGGTGCACCTGCCGATGTTGATGGGTTGTCGCCGGTGGAATTGCTACATGAGATAGTCCGTGGCGAGGTCGAACTATCGACCTCTGTTAAAGAGCAGTTACATGAGCGTCTGGCTCTGTCAATGGCGCGCCGTGTAGCCATTGTGAAGGGACAGATACTCTCGAACGATGAAATTAATGCTTTGGTTGGCGACTTGTTTGCCGGGAATATGCCGGCTCGTACGCCTGACGGAAAAACCATAATACATCTGCTGAGCGATTCAGATATAGAAAAATTCTTTTAAGCGGTTGTTTTATTGTTAAAATATATTAAAACAAACAATCTTGGCAGATGCGGTTTAATATATTAATGAAATTTTTCTAAATTTGCAGAATAGAGTGCTAACTATGGTTTATTGTGTGGTGATGTTTAGTTATCCCGAAAACATTATCTTTATAGTAAATGTTATATAGTATGGCAATGATATGGGATTTTTAAGTGAGAGATTTATAATTTAAATTGTCTAATTTATACCAGTATGAAAAAATTTTTGATGTCGTTGGCTATTGCCAGCATTGCAATGGTCTCTTTTGCACAGGAGATTGTAAGCGAGGTTGTAATTCCTACCAAGAAAAACAGCGTCGTTACCAACAGTTTTGGTAGCAACTGGTTTGTAGGTGTGAATGGCGGCGTTCAGGTGTTTAATGGTGTTGTTACAAAGGGTGAGAGTCCTTTTGATCACCTTACACCCGCAGTTTCAGTATTTGCAGGTAAGTGGCACACTCCCGGATTCGGTTGGAGAGTAGCTTACAATGGTTGGGAAATCAAGCCTTACAAGGATGCTGATGAAGCAAGTTTTATGAACTTCCACTTCGATGCGATGTTTAACCTCAGCAATCTTATCTGTGGTTACAACGAGAAGCGCATCTGGAACTTCATTCCTTATGTAGGTGTTGGTTGGGCCGGAATCGAAGGCGCTGATGACGAGTATGATGGCAGCATTACAGCTAACTATGGTATTCTTAACACATTCCGCCTTTCTAAGCATTGGGCTATCAACCTTGAGCTCGGTGGCTTGTTCGCAAGAAATGGTTTCGGTGGTATTGCAAGCGCAAGAGATGGCTACGATATGATTTGGAACGCTCAGGTAGGTGTTACATACAAGTTCAACCGTGTAGGTTGGGATAACGCTCCCGATGTAGATGCTATCATGGCTATGAATGCTGCGGCTCTTGCAGAGCTCGGTGCTCAGCTTCAGGCTAAGGAGTCAGAGAACGCTCAGCTCAAGAATCAGCTTGCTGCTTCAAAGAATGCCTTGGCACAGGCTCAGAACAAGGTTAAGCAACTCGAGAATGAGCCTAAGTTCATGGATGCTGCTCAGTCGGTATTCTTCGCATTCAACTCATCTAAGATTGAGTCTAAGAAGGAGATTATCAACTTGAAGTCTCTTGCTGAGGCTGCTAAGAACGCAGGTGTTAAGCTCTCTGTAGTAGGTTATGCTGATAACGCAACAGGTTCTGCTGCTTACAACCAGAAGCTTTCTGAGGCTCGTGCAAATGCAGTTGCAGAGAAGCTCGTTGAGCTTGGTGTATCTCGTGACCAGCTTATCGTTGTTGGTAAGGGTGGTGTTGCCGAGGAGAAACCCGCTCGTCTTAACCGTCGCGTAATTATTTCGGTAGCTAAGTAATATTTATATAGCTTGATAAAAACAGATTCGAACATTACGTTCGAATCTGTTTTTATTTTCTTCAGCCGCTATGTCGGTTTTAATAGGTCGAGGTCCTCTGGAACGGTCTGTTTGATGCTGTACTTGCTGTAAAATTGTGGTTTTAATGTAAAAAATAGAGTTTTTTCAATTTTTTTTCTGTTTTTGTTTGCGGGTAATAAAAAAAGTGTTACCTTTGCAACGCAATTAGGGTTGCAGCCTTTCGGGCGTTTAGCTCAGCTGGTTTAGAGCATCTGCCTTACAAGCAGAGGGTCGGCGGTTCGAATCCGTCAACGCCCACCGAAGGTAAGTTTATAGAGTAAATTTTTTCGGGTTGCATCCTTTAGAATTTCGGGCGTTTAGCTCAGCTGGTTTAGAGCATCTGCCTTACAAGCAGAGGGTCGGCGGTTCGAATCCGTCAACGCCCACCGAAGTAGTGACCTGCGAAAGCAGGTTATTTTTGTTTAATGACGTTTGTAACGAAAGTTAAGTTTGTCGTTATTTATAATAAACTTTATATAACGTTCTTTTGTTATATCTAAAAATACTATTTTTGCAGTATAAAACTCGTTGGAATTAAACTCACAATATAAAACAATCTTCCCAATTAAACACATTATGGAACTTGATATTCTTACTGCGGTGTCGCCAATAGATGGCCGTTACAGAGGAAAAACCGATTCATTGGCCGATTATTTCTCGGAGTATGCACTTATGAAATATCGTGTGCTTGTAGAGATAGAGTATTTTATCACTTTGTGTGAGATACCTTTGCCTCAGCTTGCCGGTGTTGACTGTGCGATATTTCCCCGTCTGCGTGCAATATATGAGGAGTTTACCACAGATGATGCACGTCGCATAAAGGATATCGAGAAAGTAACCAACCACGATGTGAAGGCTGTAGAGTACTTTATCAAGGAGCGTTTTGATGAGATTGGTGGCCTTGACAGTTATAAGGAGTTCATACATTTCGGCCTTACTTCACAGGATATAAACAACACCTCTATTCCTTGCAGCATCAAGGATGCGTTGCAGCAGGTGTACTATCCTTTGGTAGAGGAGATGATTGCAATGCTCAAGGAGTATGCCGAGGCTTGGAAAGAGATTCCAATGTTGGCGCGTACACACGGTCAGCCTGCATCGCCTACCCGTTTGGGTAAAGAGGTTATGGTGTTTGTATATCGCCTCGAGACTCAGTTGGCAGCCTTGAAATCTTGTACAATCTCTGCAAAGTTCGGTGGAGCGACCGGTAATTTCAATGCACACAATGTTGCTTATCCTGCAATCGACTGGAAGGCTTTCGGAAATAAGTTCGTGAGCGATAAACTTGGCTTGCAGCGTGAGCAGTATACTACACAGATTTCGAACTACGATAATCTTGCAGCGCTCTTCGATGCTATGCGCCGCATAAACACCATTATTATAGATATGGACCGCGACTTCTGGCAGTACATATCAATGGAGTTCTTCAAGCAAAAGATTAAGGCCGGCGAGGTAGGCTCAAGTGCAATGCCTCACAAGGTCAATCCTATAGATTTTGAGAATAGTGAGGGTAACTTGGGTATCGCAAACGCTATACTCGACCACCTTGCAGTTAAACTCCCGGTTTCTCGTCTGCAGCGCGACCTTACCGACTCGACAGTGTTGCGTAACGTAGGTGTTCCTATGGGACACATGCTCATTGCTGTAAAGAGCACAATGGTTGGTTTGCGTAAGCTGTTGCTTAACGAGTCTGCAATATATAACGAACTTGACAACAGTTGGAATGTGTGTGCCGAGGGTATTCAGACAATACTCCGTCGCGAGGCTTACCCCAACCCCTACGAGGCTCTCAAGGCTCTTACACGTACCAATAGCAAGGTCGACCAGAATTCACTGTTGCAGTTTATCGACGGACTCGACGTTCCCGAGAATGTGAAAGAGGAGCTTCGTGCCATAACTCCCCATACATATACAGGAGTATAAAAAAGAGAATTTGGACCGTGAGGTTCGTAAAATATAAATAAGATGGATAATTACAAAGAGAAGCGTTCGGGCGGTTATGGCTCAAGAAACGTAAACAGAGAGCGTTCATTTAACAACGATTTCAACGGTGAATACAGAAAAAAGAGCCGTCCCCGTTTCAATCGTGACAATGAGGGTCGCGGACAGTATGTAAAGGTTGAACGCGGTGATAATGGAAGAGCTAATTCCTATGGACGCCAATATGGCTCGGATGTTCCCCGTACCGATGGCGAGCGTGCCCGTCGATATAACGGCGCAGAAAAAAGCCGTCGCCCCGGATTCCGTAGCGAGGGGTTCTCTCGTGGCGAGAGCAGTGTGAATAACGGAAACTACGCTAAGGGCTATAGTACAATGCACCGTAGCAGCTACGAACAGCGCGCTGCAAGAACATCGTCATACGACCCCAATGCAAAGTATAGCAAGAAGAAGCGTATGGCCTACCGCGAGGCTGCTATCGATCCCGATGCACCCGTACGCTTGAACAAGTATCTTGCAAATGCCGGTATATGTTCGCGTCGTGAGGCTGACAATTATATAACAGCCGGTCTTATAAGTGTAAACGGTGTTGTAGTGAGCGAGCTTGGAACTAAAGTGACTCCCAACGACGATATCCGTTTCAATGGCGAGCGTGTGAACCCCGAGCGTAAGGTATATGTCCTTCTCAACAAGCCCAAGGATTGCGTGACAACCGTTGACGATCCTCAGGAGCGTCGCACAGTACTCGACTGTCTCAAGGGCATTGGTAAAGAGAGAATATACCCCGTTGGCCGTCTCGACCGCAATACGACAGGTGTGTTGCTTCTGACAAATGATGGCGACCTTGCATCGCGTCTTACACACCCCAAGTATATGAAGAAGAAAATCTATCATGTCACTTGCGACAAGAATGTGGCAATGTCAGATATGGATCTTCTTGCCGGCGGTATTGAACTTGAGGATGGTCCTGTATATGCCGATGAGGTCAGCTATGTGAATGATGCCGACCGCTCGCAGATTGGAATCGAGATTCACTCGGGAAAGAACCGTATCGTGCGCCGTATGATGGAGCATCTCGGCTATCATGTGGCTAAGCTCGACCGTGTATACTTTGCAGGCCTTACCAAAAAGAACCTGAAGCGTGGCGATTGGCGTTATCTCACCGATAAGGAGGTTAATATGCTGCGCATGGGTGCATATGAGTAAAAACATAAGAAAAACAGAATAAATCGTTATGAAAGCGATAAAACGAACAAAAATTTCCGATTTGCTGAAGAGTACCGCATACGGTACAGAGGTAAACGTAAGAGGATGGGTCAGAACTCGTCGCAGTAGTAAACAGGTTGCATTCGTGGCACTTAACGACGGCTCTACTATAAATAACGTTCAGGTGGTTATTGATGTAGAGAAATTCGACGAGGAGCATGTGAAACTCTTTACAACAGGAGCATGTCTCAGTGTAAACGGTATATTGGTCGAGTCAATCGGTGGCGGACAATCTGTCGAGGTACAGGCTACTGAGATAGAGGTGTTGGGTGAGTGCGACAACACCTATCCTTTGCAGAAGAAGGGCCAGACAATGGAGTTTATGCGTACAGTGGCTCATTTGCGCCCCCGTACAAATACATTCGGTGCAGTGTTCCGCATACGCCACAACATGGCATACGCAATACATAAGTTCTTCCACGACAAGGGATTCTACTATTTCCATACTCCCATTATAACAGCTTCAGACTGTGAGGGTGCAGGTCAGATGTTCCAAGTTACCACTATGAACCTGTACGACCTGAAGAAAGACGAAGAGGGCAGCATAAAGTATGATAGCGACTTCTTTGGAAAGCAGGCAAGCCTTACCGTATCGGGACAGCTTGAGGGTGAGTTGGCTGCTACCGCATTGGGTGCCATATATACATTCGGTCCTACATTCCGTGCCGAGAACTCAAATACACCCCGTCACCTTGCCGAGTTCTGGATGATTGAGCCCGAGGTTGCATTCAATGACATCATCGACAACATGGACCTCGCCGAAGAGTTCATTAACTATTGTGTACAGTGGGCTCTTGATCACTGTATGGAAGATATCTCGTTCCTTAACAAGATGGTCGACAAGGAACTTATAGAGCGTTTGCAGTCAATTGTGAATACCGAGTTTGTACGCTTGCCCTATACAGAGGGTATCAAGATTCTCGAAGAGGCTGTTGCAAACGGACATAAATTCGAGTTCCCCGTATACTGGGGTGTAGATTTGGCATCAGAACATGAGCGTTATCTTGTTGAGACACACTTCAAACGTCCTGTGATACTTACCGATTATCCCAAGGAGATAAAGGCCTTCTATATGAAGCAGAACGAGGATGGAAAGACTGTCCGTGCTATGGACGTCCTCTTCCCCAAGATTGGCGAGATTATCGGTGGCTCGGAGCGTGAGGCCGACTATAATAAATTGCTCACACGTATAGAGGAGCTCGGTATTCCTATGAAGGATATGTGGTGGTATCTCGATACACGTAAATACGGTTCATGTCCCCACTCGGGATTCGGTCTCGGATTCGAACGCCTGCTTCTGTTCGTTACCGGTATGTCGAACATACGCGACGTTATCCCCTTCCCCCGTACTCCGAACAATGCAGAGTTTTAATATAAAGAGAGGCGCTCAAATGAAAGAGCGCCTCTCTTGTGTTATTGTGTATGGGATAGGGTGTGCCTGTATTTCTGTTTTTTTACAATTATTATGCTAAAAAACATTTATTATCACATGTGGAATGGAATAAAATTGTTATACTCGCGTTATAATTAAAAAACGTAAGATATATCTAAAGGAGCACTCTATGGACAGCAATCGTTATTGTGTGATTATGGCCGGCGGAATAGGCAGCCGTCTGTGGCCTCTTAGCAGAAAGGGATATCCGAAACAGTTCCACGATATACTCGGATGCGGACGTACTCTGTTGCAGCAGACCTATGACCGCTATAGTCGCATTGTGCCCAAAGAGAACATAATTGTCTCAACAAATATAGAATATTCCGAGCTTGTGCGTGAACAGCTGCCCGAGATTGGGGTAGAGCAGATTTTGCACGAGTCATCGTTCCGTGGCACTGCTCCAAGCATAGCGTATGTGGCATGTCATATAAGGCAGCTTAACAAGAATGCCAATATAGTGGTTGCGCAGTCCGACCAGCTGATACTCGACGAGAATCTGTTTGTCGATACTATAGGCAAGGGACTCGACTTTGTGGCCGAGAACAACAAATTGGTGATTATAGGTATCAAGCCTACCTGCCCCGAGACCCGATATGGTTATATACAGATTGACAATGACATCTCTGTTACGGATAAGAGCTCAATCTACAAGGTGCGCACTTTTACCGAAAAGCCGGCGTATGAGTTTGCGCAGATTTTTATGAAGAGCGGCGAGTTCTATTGGAACTCGGGCATTTATATCTGGAATGTGCAGACTGTCATCGACACTCTTGCAAAGATGTTGCCCGATATGATGAACGACCTTGAGCGCGTGTTTGCCGAGTTGCCCAACAGGGATGAGCGCAGGCGCAGGGTGTATGAGATTTATACTTCGTTCCCGAATGTGTCGATGGATTTGGCGGTGATGGAACGCGCCGATAATGTATTTGTTCAGGTAGGAGAGTTCGGTTGGGCCGATATAGGCACTTGGGATTCACTGTACAGCACTCTGCCTAAGGATGCCGACGGTAACCTCAATATGCGTTCCCATGCCATAATATACAACAGCCACGATAATGTGATTTCGTTGCCCGAGGGTAAATTGGCCGTCATTCAGGATGTGGAAGGCCTGCTTATTGTAGACTCGGGCAATGTGCTTATGGTGTGCAGGAAAGGCAATGAGGGCGACATCAGGAAGTTCTTGAATGATGCCCGCATGAAGATGGGCGAGGAGTATATCTGATAAAAGGGATATTGTTCGGTGGTTTAGCGCAGAACCCAACGCGGGTTATGCGCTTTTGTCTTCTTAGGGTCGTAGTTCACTCCCTCTTGTGAGGGTATTATCACAGTATAGCTCTTGCGTGTGGTGTTTGGCATCTTGCTGCTGCGTATCCATGGATTGGCCTCGCGCAGCTGCATGAATGTCAGCCCATGTTTCTTGGCAATGTCAGCCCAGCTGTCTACCGGCTTTTTCACTGTTATGGCTTTTTCGACTGTGATTGTGGGGTAAAGGTCCTTGCTGTTCAATAGGAAACCGTATTCGATGGGGTTCTCGAATATTGTTTTTGCTGCAAGTATTCTGAAAATGTATCGTGAGGTCTCGGGCAAAAGTACCATGTTTATGGCATTGTTCTCCTTTTGTGACTCAATGCGTCGCGATATGTTTGTGAATCCGGTGTTGTAGCTGGCTGCCACTGTTATCCAATTGCCGAACTTGGCATATGATTTCTTGAGGTAACGGCATGCTGCACGTGTCGATTTTTCTATGTGGTAGCGTTCGTCTATGTAGTTGTTGATCTCAAGACCGTACTCCTTTCCTGTCTTTTCCATGAATTGCCACAGTCCCGATGCTCCGACGCCTGAACGTGCGTGTATGTCGCCGTTGCTCTCAATAATCATAAGATACTTGAAGTCTTCGGGAACACCGCACTCCTTAAGAATGGGCTCTATGATGGGGAACAGCCTATTGGCACGTTTTATCTGCAGGATAGTATTGGTGTGTGAGTAGGTGAAGGCAAGTATCTCGCGGTCTATCCTCTCACGCCTGTCGTGTCTTGTCAATTCAATCTCTTCGCCGGCGAATGTAACAACGGTGGGTATCGTTGGAGATACGGCACTGTAAGGTATTCGTGAGTAAGGCATGTTGCTCTCGTCTGTTGCATGGTTCGACTGCAGAAACTGTGATACGACAATGAGTGCCGCGACTATTGTCACTGAGGTTATGATTCTGTTTATTATCTGTAATTTGAAGTTCATTTTGATGGCCGTTTTTATGTAAACGCGAAGATACAGCTTTTTGATGTAAATAACAATCTTGTTTCGCTATTCGAATGGTTTTTTCTTTGTATCTTTGCAAACGGATTTATGGCAGGGATTGTTGACCCGATAGCAACATGTCCGGTGCTGTACAATAATTTATTTCAGGGGATGTTCCCTTTTGTTCTTTTAGGTTTATGGAGGAATTTGAACTAATTGCCAAGACGTTTCAGGGGCTCGAAGAGGTTCTGGCGCAAGAGTTAATGGATTTGGGTGCTAACAATGTGCAGATAGGACGCCGTATGGTATCCTTTACAGGTGACAAGGCACTTATGTATAAGGCTAACTTCTGCCTTAGAACGGCTGTTCGTGTCTTGAAGCCGATACTCCATTTTAAAGCTTCTGATGCCGATGAAGTGTATAATGTGATAAAAAGCATCGAGTGGGAACAGTATCTCAGCTGTGACTCTACATTCTCGGTAGATGCAGTGGTATATAGCGATGTTTTCCGCCATTCGAAGTTTGTGGCTTACCGCGTGAAAGATGCTATCGCCGACTATTTCAATGAGAAGAGCGGCCGTCGTCCTTCGGTACGACTCAATAATCCCGACCTTGTTTTCCATATTCATATAGCACATGAGGAGTGTACACTTGCCTTCGATAGTTCGGGCGAGTCGCTTCACCGCCGCGGTTATCGCGTTGAGACAGGTGCTGCTCCCATCAACGAGGTGCTCGCAGCCGGAATGATTCTTCTCACCGGCTGGCGTGGCGAATGCGACTTTATAGACCCCATGTGCGGTTCGGGTACATTGCCCATCGAGGCTGCATTGATAGCCCGCAATATTGCTCCCGGTGTGTTCCGTCAGGGATTTGCCTTTGAGAAGTGGAAAGATTTTGATGCAGAACTATTCCGTTCGATATATGAGGACGATTCTATGGAGCGCGAGTTTAACCATAAGATATATGGTTACGATGTAGACGGACGTATGGTTGCTTGTGCCCGTCGCAATGCTAAATCGGCAATGATGAGCGATGTCGTAACAATAGAGTGTCGTGATATTAAAGATTTCGAACAACCAGCCGAGCGTGCATTGATGGTGGTGAATCCTCCTTATGGCGAACGTCTTGTGCTCGAAAATCTTTTGCAGGTATACAAGTCGCTCGGTGAGCGTATGAAACATGCTTTCCAAGGTAATGAGGCATGGATAATAAGCAGCAGCTACGATTGCTTCGACCAGATAGGTCTCAAGGCTTCGGCACGCATTCCATTGTACAATGGTGATTTGAACTGCGAATTCCGTAAATATGAGCTCTTCCAAGGAAAGTACAAGGGTTTCCGCGACGAAGGAAACACTTTGGTCAAGGATTTTGCCCCTCTTAAGAGAAAGTCCCGTTTGACAGGTCTGGATGGCGAGGAGCGTAAGCCCCGCACCCGTCCTCAAACAGACGATATGGCTCCCGATGCTGATGCATCAATGCGTCGTCGTCGCGAACTCGAGTCGTATCTGAAGACACGCATAGCAAAGAGATTTACAGGCGAGCGCGAGGAAACCGCTCAGACCAACAGCCGCCGTACAGAGGAGAGACGTGACGGATTCAGAAAAGAATCCCATGGCGCAGCTCCACGCCGCGACGACCGTAAGCCCCGTGACAACGACAAACGATATGGTACCAAGGATTTCAAACGTGGCGACAGCCGTCAGGCAGGTAATGCAGGCTCAAGGGAGTACAAGCGCAATGACCGCCGGCAGGGTGGTGATGCAGGTCCCAGAGAGTACAAGCGCAACGACCGCCGACAGGGTGGTGATGCTCCAAAATCGTATCTGAAGGGCGGTAAGCGCACATTCACAAAGCGCGGTAACAAGGGCGAATAATTTATGTAAAATAAAAAGGCTAAAATATAACTATGAAAATATTACTTTTAGGTAGCGGCGGACGCGAACATGCACTTGCATGGAAGATAGCTCAGAGTGAGAAGGTTGAGAAGTTGTACATTGCACCCGGTAATGCAGGAACATCTGCAGTAGGTGAGAATGTCTCTCTCTCGGCATGTGACTTTGATTCTGTAGCAGAATTTGTACTTGGCAATGATGTGTCAATGGTTGTTGTAGGTCCCGAGGACCCGTTGGTAAAGGGTATATACGACTACTTCAAAGGTCGCGAGGATTTGGCGCATGTTGCCGTAATAGGTCCTTCACGCGATGCTGCGCAGCTCGAGGGCAGCAAGAGCTTTGCCAAGGATTTTATGCAGCGCCACAATATTCCTACAGCTGCTTACAAGTCGTTTGACGGAACACAGCTCGAGGAGGCCTATAAATTCCTTGAGGGCCTGAAGGCTCCCTATGTGCTTAAGGCCGATGGCTTGTGCGCAGGAAAGGGTGTTCTTATCCTTCCTACTTTGGATGAGGCCAAGTCGCAGTTGAAAGAGATGTTTGATGGTATGTTCGGCAGCTCGTCAGCGACTGTGGTTATTGAGGAATTCCTCGATGGAATCGAGTGTTCTGTGTTTGTGCTCACCGACGGAAAAGATTACGTCATCCTTCCCGAGGCTAAGGACTACAAGCGTGTAGGCGAGGGTAATACAGGTCTCAATACCGGTGGAATGGGTTCTATCTCACCAGTGCCTTTCGCCACCAAAGAGTGGATGCAGAAGGTTGACGAGCGTATAATACGCCCCACTGTTGAGGGCTTGGCTGCAGATGGCCTGTTGTATAAGGGGTTCATATTCTTTGGCCTTATCAATGTATGTGGCGAGCCTATGGTAATAGAGTACAATGTGCGTATGGGCGACCCCGAAACCGAGTCGGTTATGTTGCGTCTCAAGAGCGATATTGTTGAACTCTTCGAAAAGACCGATGCCGGTACACTTGCCGGTGCACAGGTTGAGTTCGACGAGCGCACAGCTGTTTGTGTGATGCTTGTTTCGGGCGGTTACCCCGAGGCTTACGGTAAGGGCTATGAGATGAGCGGTCTCGAGGATGTAAAAGAGAGCATCCTGTTCCATGCCGGAACAGCTGTTAAAGATGGCAAGGTTGTGACTGCAGGTGGCCGTGTGCTGGCCGTATGCTCATATGGCAATAACCGTGACGAGGCTCTTGCCAAGTCTTTTGCTTCGGCAAAGATGGTCGATTTTGAGAAAAAATATTTCAGAGGGGATATAGGTTTTGACTTATAATAACGGTAAAACGTTACAACGAGGTTTTGTAACAGGTAAATATACTTTGACGGCGTTGCTTGCAGGCTCATCCTTGATATGGCTTGCAAGCATGCTGTTTTGCCGCGAAACAACATCTGCAGCCATGATTTTTTCATTCGGGATGCCTGTGTGGCTATCCGACTTGGCATCGTTTGCCGTATACGTTCTGGCTGCCGTTATAATAAATTCATTTGTTGTACTTGAAGGAAGAGTCTCGTGGCTCGGTGGCCTTTACATGTGGCTCTCTGCCCTCTCCTTCTCTTTGGTGAGCAATATACAGAGTGCTGTTTCTGCACTCATGCTTGTGCTGTTGTATACAGTAGTGCTGTCGTGCTACCAAAGGGAGAATGTGCAAAAGTGGGTGTTTACCTCTTCAGCCTTGTTGGCTTCGTTTTCGTTGCTCGAGCCCCGCTTCTTATATCTGTTGCCTGTTTGTCTGATATATTGGGCAACAACATCGGTTCTTGGATTACGGAATATTTTGGCTGCTCTCTTTGGTCTCATTACACCTTTTTGGCTCTATTGTGGTGTGGTGTTGCTGCAGCCTGATTACAATAATCTGCTGCCAATGGTTCCTGACAGGCTGTACAGCTTATTCAACGGCTGCTCCTTCGCCTTGTCGCTGCCTGTTGTCCCGCACCTTGCAGTAGAACTGCTTATTCTGCTTATTACTACATCAGTCTTTGTACAGAGTACAACCCCTGCTAAGCCCATCATGCGCAAGATGTTTACTTTCTTTGTGTTTGCAGGCTATTATCTCTTGTTCCTGTCGCTATTCAGAGCCGATGACTTCTCTTTATTGTTTGCGTGGCGATTGCCGGGTATTGCAATAATGGTGGCTTTTCTCTTTTCGGTAAAGTTTAACAAATCTTTCAATCTGCTTTTCGTATTTATAAATGTACTGTGGCTGTTATTAGCCGGAATTAATATCACATATGGATTTCTTAGTTGAGTTTCTTAGTGCATACGGTTATTTGGGAATGGGAGTCATGGCATTCCTGTCGGGTTCCGTGCTTCCTCTTACAAGCGAGGTTCTTATGATACTTCTTTTGGGAATGGGACTGAACTCTTTTCCCCTTGTGCTTGTTTCTACTTTAGGTAATACTATCGGTGGCGTAACCTGTTTCTACACAGGACGCATTGTTCAGAAAGAGACTGTGCAGCGCCTGTTCAAGGTTTCGGACAGACGTATGCGACAGGCCGACAGGCTTATACAACGATATGGTTTTTGGGCTTCGTTCTTCTCTTTTGTGCCACTGATAGGTACTGCAATATTGCTTACGCTCGGTGTTATGCGAGTAAGCTGGTGGAGGGTTACACTTGTGATGATGTTCGGTAAGTTCCTGCGTTATCTGCTTGTGGCTATATCATATACCGGTTTCACCGAGATGTTTTCGTTCTAAATTTATTTGATGAGAGTAATCTGTTCCATAATAATGATATTGTCGCTTGTTGCCTGTTCCCACATAGAGGGCGACAGCAGACAGCTTTTTGTAACAATCGAGCCTTACAGGTTTGTCGTTGAGGCTGTAGCAGGCGAAGAATGGAACGTGCGCTCGATAGTCTCTAATGGCGGTAACCCCGAGACATTCGACCCTATGCCGTCCGATTTGCTTGCATTGGCGTCGAGCAAGGCCTATTTTATGGTAGGCGGATTGGGATTCGAGAATGGCTGGAAAGAGAAGATAGCAGAGTTATATCCCCATCTGTTGCTTGTTGATACTTCGCAGGGGATAGAGCGCGACGAGGATGACCCTCATGTGTGGACCTCGCCCGATAATATCTCTCTGATTGCCGATAATATCTGTGGAGCGATGTGCCGCATCGACTCACTGCGCGCCAATTATTACAATAAAAGGCTTATGCAGTTCAAAGAACGGTTGTTTGAGACCGATTCAATAGTTGAGAGCAAATTGCAGTCGTGTAAGGGCGCCTCGTTTCTTATATTCCACCCTTCATTGACCTATTTCTCGAACAGATATGGATTGAGGCAGATAACAGTAGAACACGAAGGGAAAGAACCTTCGATAATGCAGATGAAAAGCGTAGTAGATGCGGCTGATGAAGCCGATGTACGCTGTCTCTTTATGCAGGCCGGGTTTGATGCGCGCAGCATGCAGGCTGTTGCCAATGAGCTTTCCATAGAGATTGTCGAGATAAACCCTCTCAGCTACGATTGGCATGGTGAGATGATTCGTATTGCCGATGCACTCTCTTTAACGGATTCCAAAGATGATTGAACTAAAGAACGTATCCTTTTCGTATGACAGCAATGAGTTGCTGCGCGATGTGAATCTGACCATAGCAAGGAACGACTATTGGGGTATTGTGGGCCCTAATGGTTGCGGAAAGAGTACACTTCTGAAGATTATCTTACGCTTGATAAAGCCCGATAGTGGAGAGGTCATCTACCGCAAAGAGGGTAAAGAGGTCTCGGCACTGACAATGGGATATGTCCCGCAATCTTCTCAGATAGACAAGATGTTCCCTATAACTGTACGCGAGGTGGTTGCCCTTGGTCTTATAGGTGAGAAGAAGAGCGCTTCTGATGCAGTAGAAGAGGTCATGAGGCAGATGGATATTTATGCGCTTGCCGATAAACCTATAGGTGCACTCAGTGGTGGGGAACTGCAACGCACGCTTATGGCACGTGCAGTTGTATCGCGCCCCGATGTGCTTGTGCTCGATGAGCCCGATACTTATCTCGATAAAAAATCGGTTGATACGCTCTATTCTCTTCTCTCATCCCTCAACAGCGATTGTACCGTATTGGTTGTTTCGCACAATGAGCCTCGCATAAAGGAGTATGCCTCGCATATTGCTTATGTCGAAGGCACGGTAAATTGTTGCAGGAATGATAGATAAAGTAACGGTAAAGCTTAATGAATAATTAACTATACAAATAAGAGCGACAGGCCAATGGCCTGTCGCTCTTATTTGTATGTAAGTGGGTATTATATCTCACACGGGAGTATCTACCTTAGGATTTAAGCAGTGCCTCCTCGGCTTTACGGGCTTTTTCGATATTCATGGCCTCGTATATGCTGTACATTGTTTTTCTTATATCCTCGGTACACAAGTTGCCAATGCTGCCCTCATGAGTGTGGCGAATATTTTTGTCGGGCACGAATGTGCCGGCCTCAATGTCAAGACCAACCTTCTTATACGCATCGCGGAAGGGCATTCCTTCTGTGGCAAGGCGGTTGACCTCTTCTACACTGAACATTGCATCGTATCGGCTGTCGTTGAGTATTTCTTTGTTTACCTCTATGCGCTCAATGATGTATGTTGCCATTGCAAGACACTCCTTGATTTCGGCAAATGCCGGTAGGAACAGCTCTTTGATAACTTGCAGGTCGCGGAAGTAACCGCTGGGCAAGTTGTTCATAATTATAGTGATGTCCATGGGTAGTGCTTGCAGGCGGTTGCATTTTGCACGCATAATCTCAAACACATCGGGGTTTTTCTTATGTGGCATGATGCTGCTGCCTGTGGTACATTCGGCAGGGAGTTTTACAAAGCCGAAATTCTGCGAGTTGAACATACAGGCGTCGAATGCCATCTTCGATAGTGTGCCGGCAACGCTCGCGAGTGCAAAGGCCACATTCTTTTCGCACTTTCCGCGTCCCATCTGTGAATACACCACATTGTAGTTCATTGAATCGAAGCCGAGCAACTCGGTTGTCATGGTGCGGTTGAGTGGGAACGATGAGCCATAGCCCGCTGCAGAGCCCAACGGGTTGCGGTTACACATGCGGTAGGCTGCCTGCAGAAAGAGCATGTCGTCGGCAAGGCTCTCGGCATATGCACCGAACCACAGACCGAATGACGAGGGCATTGCAACCTGCAGATGGGTATATCCGGGCATAAGCACATCTTTGTGCTTTTCGCTCTGTTTTTGCAATGCGTCGAAAAGAGCGACAACAGCCTCACATATATCCTGTAGTTCGTGGCGTGTGAATAGCTTCAGGTCGACAAGTACCTGATCGTTGCGCGAGCGTCCGCTGTGGATTTTCTTTCCTGCGTCACCAAGCTTGCGTGTGAGCATCAGTTCAACCTGTGAATGTACATCCTCTACACCCTCTTCAATGATGAATTCTCCGCTCTCGACTATTGAATAGATGTTGCGCAGTTCGTGGTGCAGCAACTCCTTCTCTTCAAGAGTGAGCATGCCGATGCTTTGCAGCATGGCGCTGTGTGCTATTGAACCAAGAATGTCATAGGGCGCAAGCAGCAGATCGAGTTCGCGGTCCTTGCCTACAGTGAAACGCTCTATTGCAGGGTTGATTGTGCTGTTTTTATCCCAAAGCTTTTTTGCCATATTCGTATCGGATAATAGAGGGGTGTATCGATGTACACCCCTCGTAATGTTAATATTGTATCATTGCCAATGTGTCGGCTATCTTCTCGAGTCCCTCTTTAAGGGGCTTCTCAATCATTCCTCTCAGCATGAAGTTTAATTCGGCTTTTGCAACCACGCGCATCTTTGCCGCTTCGCTGCCGTCGGGAATAATCTGTATCCACAGGTTGAAGGGTATAGGAGAACCTACTGCCTCAAACTTTATGCATTTGGGCTCCTCGCGTTCAACTACCCTTATTGTAACCTTGCCCAATTGTGGAATCTCCACTGTGGCATGGTCGCGGTCAAAGGAGAAATCCTTTACCTTGTCCTCGGGGATTTTTCCCTTAAGAGCCTCAAGGTTATTGAGGTCCTCGAGTTTTGAATATACTCTTTCTTGTGGATAGGGGATATTTTTAACGCTGCTTTCGTATTGACTCATGATTGTTTATTTGAGGTCGTTTCTCCACTCCGAAGGATTTGCTCTCCACTCCTTGAGTGTAGGCATTACCTCCTCTGTAATGTAACCGGTCTCTTTTGCAGCCTCGAGCACTGCCTCGTAGTCGGTAAGTGTGATGAGTTTCACGCCTGCCTGAGCAAAAGCCTCCTCGGCAACACTGAAACCGTATGTGAATGATGCAACCATACCCACAACCTCAACGCCTGCAGCACGCAATGCGTCAACTGCCTTGAGGCTGCTCATACCTGTTGAAACAAGGTCCTCAACAACTACCACCTTTGCACCGGGGTATACGTCGCCTTCAATCTGGTTACCCATTCCATGATCCTTTGCCTTGGGACGTACATAAACGAAAGGCTTTGCAAGCTCCTCGGCAACAAGTGCACCCTGTGCAATGGCACCGGTTGCAACACCGGCTACGATGTCGGCCTCGGGGAATTCCTGAAGAATGATGTTTGCAAGTCCCAATTTTACGCGTGTGCGCAGCTCGGGGAACGATAATGTCTTACGGTTGTCGCAGTAAAAAGGTGATTTCCAACCAGAAGCCCATGTGAAAGGCTGCTCGGGTTGTAATTTTACGGCTTTGATTTTAAGCAGCTCGGCTGCAAGAATAAGTTTGGATTTGTTCGACATTGTATTATCTGTTTTAGGTTAATTCAGTATGTAATGCGAAGATAGATATTTTTATAATAATGGCAATGATGTGTATGAAAAAAAATGATGTTGCCTTATTTGGTTTGTGTATATCCCTCTTTCTTGAGAATCTCTATTATCTTCTCTTTAAATTCACCCTGTATCAATATTTCGCCCTCTTTTGTTGTCCCGCCCACGCCGCAACGGGTTTTCAGCAGGCGACCGAGCTCTTTTATATCTTCGTCGCTGCCGACGAAATTCTTGACAATGGTTACAGTCTTGCCGCCACGGTGGTTCTTCTCAATGCTCACCCTGAGCTTCTGCTGTTGCTTGGGCAGGGTCTCGGTTTCCTCCTTTTCATCGGTGGAATATTGGAAGTCGGGATTTGTTGAGTAGACAATGTTGAGCCTATCTTTCCAATCGTTTTTCTTCATGGTATTCTATGCATTTATGTGCGAAGATACAACCTTTTTGTTGTTTTTGCCATACAAATTTCATGGAATGATATAATATGGCTAAATTTGTTGCGTTATATATATTGCGCACATGTAGAATTATCTATGGAGAATATCCTTAAGACATATTCCTGTAAGGTACCCGAGCCGACTCTGCGTCGATTGCCTTGGTATCTTTCGGTGTGCCGTCTGCTGAAGGCGCGTGGCGAGACCTATGTCTCATCGACAAGACTGTCGAAGGAGACGAGCATCGTGGCTTCGCAGATAGCCAAGGATCTTTCGTGCGTGAATATCGTGGGACGTACAAGGGTTGGTTACGAAATAGATAACCTGCTCGCAGTGCTTGAGAGTTTTTTGGGTTTCACGACATCGCACAAGGCATTCCTCTTTGGTGCCGGAAGGCTCGGTGCCGCTCTGCTCAACGATACAGGCTTGAAACAGTTCGGCTTGGAGGTTGTTGCTGCGTTCGATAATAACCCTAAGGTCGTGGGACACAGCATATCGGGTATTCCGGTATATCACATAAGTGAGATTGGTGCCAAGATGCGACGCCACAATGTGAAGATTGGAATACTCACGGTGCCTATCGACAATGCACAGGAGGTTGCCGACCGCATGGTTGTGTGGGGAATAAAGGCTATATGGAACTTCACCCCGTTGCGTATACGTGTGCCCGATGATATTGTGGTGCAGAACACCTCGCTCTATGCACACCTGTCGCTGATGTTCAACCGTCTCGACAATATGACTGATGAAGAACGATGATTAAGAGAATATTTATATGAAAATTATAGCAGTTGCAAAGAATTACGCGGCACACGCATTGGAGTTTGACGGCACAGGTGAAAAACCGCAGGTGCCCACAATCTTCATGAAGCCCGACTCGTCAATAATAAAGAACGGCAAACACTTTTACCTTCCCGACTGGATGGGACGTATCGACTACGAGGCCGAGATTGTTGTGCGTATAAATCAGTTGGGCCGTAGCATTCCCGCACGTTTCGCGCACCGTTATTACGATGCAATAACTGTCGGCATCGATTTTACTGCACGCGATATGCAGCGCCGTATGATTGCAGAAGGTGCTCCATGGGAGTTGTCAAAGGGATTCGACTGCTCGGCTGTGCTCGGCACCTTCAAGGCTGTAGAGGGGTACGACCTCTCTAATCTCGATTTCTCGCTCACGATAAACGATGCAACCGTGCAGCAGGGAAACAGCAGGGATATGCTTTTCTCTGTTGATGAGATAATAGCTTATGTAAGCCGTTTCTGTACTCTTAAGACAGGCGACCTTATTTTCACCGGAACACCTGCTGGTGTGGCACCTGTAAAGGTGGGCGACCATCTGAAAGGATATATCGGCGAAGAGAAGGTGCTCGATTTCCATGTGCGTTAACCGATGACAAGAAGGGTAGCATATATACTGTTTTTGCTGATTTTCGCCATAGGCGCTAAAGCACAATTTGTCGAGGTCGATTGGTCGCGATTCGAACGCGATACGATACTGCCTCTCTATACTACTACGTTCAATCTTCCCGATGACGCGCATCTATACAGATACTCTGTGAATATCGAGTATCCCGAAACCGAGGTTATGACAAAAGCCGAGGCCGAAAGATATAAGGTTGTCGAGAACAGGGCGCTTCTGTCATCGTACCCTCTTCCCGAGTTCAGTATCGGTGTCTCTTCGAAAAAGTATATGCTTGATGTGAGCTTTGTTCCTATAATATTCTCGCAGGGTAAGTATATGCGTGTAAAGTCGTTCAAGCCTGTGATAAAAAGGGAATTGAATGTACATGCTGCAATGCAGCATGTGATGGCTGCTCCGGGGAAAATAAGAGGCTATGCCCCTTCATCGGTGCTTGCTTCGGGGAAATGGGCCAAGATATGTGTTCCGTCAGAAGGTGTATATAAAATTACCGATGCCCAGTTGCGTAAGATGGGATTCAGCAATCCTGACAAGGTGAGTCTGTTTGGCTATGGTGGCGAGGTGTTGCCCGAGACCGGTTTGAATCTTCTTCCCGATGATTTGCAAGAGATTCCCCTTTGGCGCGAGGATGGCTATATGCTGTTCTATGCCAACGGTACAGTAAAGTGGGAGTACAGTGCAGGACGCTATGTGCACAAGCAGAATATATATTCTGATTTCAGCTACTATTTTTTGTGCGAGAGTGATTCCGAGCCTATGCAGTTCCCTCTTAAGGAGTACAGTTCGCCCGCTGTTACCTATACAACCTATCCCGATTATGCTTTGCGCGAAAAAGAGGAGTACTCACTCTGCCGTTATGGCCGTGCGCTGCTCGAGGAGTATGATTACTCAAGCGGCCGTTCAGTAAGCTATACTTTCGACCTCGAAGGGGTGCAGCCGGGCAGCAATGCTATAATAGACCTCTCTTTTGGCTCCAATGCAACAAGTAAAAACTCTGTTTCAGTCGAGGTTAACAAGATAAAGGTAGGCTCGCTGTCATTGCCTAAGGCCGGTTCACACGATGACGCAAGAATCTCTCAGACATCGTTCTCCACCACCAATCTGTCGGCACAGACCGGCGTGATGTTGACTCATACGGTATCTAATGCATTGGTGTCGGGACATCTCGATTTCATCAGAATCAATTATACCCGTTCGCTCTCTTTGCGTGGTTCAAACATCCTGTTCCGAGGAGCAGCGAACAGTGTGAATGCTACTTTTGAAATTTCCAATACAACACCCGATACGCATGTGTGGCAGGTTACCAACCCTGAGGCAACAACAGAGGTTACCGGCAGTTACAGCAATGGAAAGTATGCGGTTGTGGCTCCGGCAGGGTATGACGAGAAACTTGTGGCGGTAGACGTAAAGGGCGAATTTCCCTCTCCCGTATATGTGGGTGCAGTGGAAAACCAGAACCTACATGCCGTTGAACAGGCTGATATGGTGATAGTGATACCCTCCAACAGGGCCTTTATAAACGAGGCAGAACGGTTGGCACAGGCGCACCGTGATATGGATGGGTTAAGTGTCGAAGTGGTTACGGCCGAGCAGGTGTACAACGAATTCTCTTCGGGTACCCCGGATGCTACTGCATATCGGCGCTTCATGAAGATGCTCTACGACAGGGCAGAGTCGGCCGAAACTGCTCCGAAATATCTGCTGCTGTTCGGAGATGGAGTGTCGGACAACAGACTAATAACCTATCCGCGCACCAAGCAGGATAATATGCTGCTCACCTATCAGAGTGAGAACTCGGTGAGTTCGCTGTACTCATATGTTCTCGAGGACTATTTCGGATACCTCGACGACAACGAAGGCGGTAACTTTATACGCGATAAGGTGGATGTTGGTGTTGGACGACTTCCTGTGCAAACAGCCTCGCAGGCTAAGGAGGTGGTAGACAAACTCATTGCCTACATGCATAACAAGACACCCGGCTCATGGCAGAATGTAATTCTCTTGCTTGCCGATGATGGTGACGAGTCCATCCCTAACCAGCATATGAAAGATGCCGAGGCTATTGCCGGGATATTCCGCGAGAGTTTCCCCTCATTTATGGTTGATAGAATCTATTGGGACGATTATCCTGTTGAGGTACTTGCGACAGGAAACAGTTATCCGCTTGTTACCGATGCAATTTACAATCGCCTTGCCGATGGCGCACTTGTGGTAAACTACTCGGGACATGGCAGTGCAAGTGTGCTGTCGCATGAACTTGTGTGGAAAACAACGGACATGACTGCGCTGAAATCGTCGAAAGTGCCATTCTGGGTTACTGCATCGTGTGATATAACTCCGTTTGATATCGGTGACGGCTCTTTGGGCGAATCGGCAATACTCAACCCCAATGGTGCGGCAATAGGTCTTCTGACATCTACGCGAACTGTGCTGCAAACATATAACGCAATCATTAACCAGCAGTTCATGAAGCATCTTGTTACTCCCGATGCTGGATGCAGAATGCCTACTGTGGGCGATGCACTGCGTCTTGCCAAATGTGCTGTGATATCGGCCGGCACCGATCTCTCCGAGAATAAATTACAATATGTGCTTGTGGGCGACCCTGCATTGCGCCTGCATGTGCCCCGTCATAAGGTGGTGGTCGATAGATTCAACGCTGCTTCGGCAACGGAAGAGGGTAGGGTGTCGGCTGGTGGAATGGTCGAGGTTGAAGGATATATAAAAACCTCAGACGGCGACATTGTCATCGGTTACAAGGGCACAATCTCCACAACTATGTTCGACTGTATCGAAGATGTATATACACGCAATAATACAGATCTTGGAGCCTATCAATACACCGCGTTCCGCAAGAAATTGTATATGGGCAACGATTCTGTGGTGGATGGCCGCTTCAAACTCTCAATTCCTGTCCCCATGGATATAAGTTACAGCGACGAGCAGGGTATGATGAACTTCTTCGCTACCGACTCTGCCGGCAATTCGGCACAGGGCTGTTACGATAATTTTACCGTTGGTGGAACATCATCCTCTTTGGCGCAGGATAACGAAGGCCCGCAGATAGAGATGTATCTGAATACCGAGTCGTTTATATCGGGCGATGAGGTCAATTCCACACCACGCCTTTTTGTTAAACTGTTTGATGAAAGTGGTATAAATACAGTCGGAACAGGAATAGGACACGACATTATGGCTATAGTGGATAACAATATAAAGTATACCTATAATCTCAATAGCACATTCGTTGCGACTGTTGGCGATTATCGTAGCGGAAGTATCGAGTTTTCTCTCGACAGCCTGCCTCAGGGTGAGCATACTCTGCTGCTGCGTGCTTGGGACCTGTATAATAACTCTTCGACCGATACGTTGCATTTTGTGGTAGTGCCCAATCTCTCCCCCGATCTTGTAGATGTGAAGGTAACCCCCAACCCCTTGCGCTATGGCGAGAATGCATGTTTCATGCTTACACATAACCGTCCGGGCTGCGATGTCAATGTCTCGATAGAACTGTTCAATTTCCAAGGACAGGTGTTATGGCGCTACGATGAGCGTATCTATTCAGATACCAATGCGTGCGAGGTCAACTGGAATGTTGCGATGCAGAATGGTGCCCCAATACCTACGGGAGTATACCTCTATCGTGCAACAATCTCCGAAGGTGGTGGCAGTGCGCGTTCAAAGACACGAAAATTAATAGTACTGAACAATAAATAATAGAAAAGTAAGTTTAATATTAGGTAGGACAATCTAAACAGATTATAAAACGATGATTAAGGAGAGACTTATATTTGCTTTGGTGTGTGTGATGCTGGCGTTGACGGCTTATGCCCAGAAAGATCAATTTAACCCAGTGAATACAGGTGTGACTTCACTGTCAATCGCGCCTGATGCCCGTGCCGGAGCGATGGGTGATATCGGTGTGGCAACCGACCCCGATGTGAATTCGCAATACTGGAACCCTGCAAAGTACCCTTTCAATATTGCACGTGCCGGCCTTTCGATGTCATATACCCCTTGGTTGCGACAGTTGGTAAACGATATTGACTTGGCCTATCTTGCAGGTTTTTATAGAATAGGCGATTATTCGGCAGTGAGTGGCTCGCTTACATATTTCTCGCTCGGTGAGGTTATTGCCGAGGAGTATACGATAAAACCCTATGAGTTCGCGGTGGATGTCGCATACTCGAGAATGTTGTCCGAGACCTTCTCGGCTGCGGTTGCTCTGCGTTTCATATATAGCGACCTGCAGTACGACTACGAAGAGGATATGGAGCCCGGAACAGCTTTTGCTGCCGACCTTGCCCTCTACTATAATAACTACATAATGCTGGGAAACAGGGAGTGTATGCTTGGTCTGGGACTGAATGCTTCCAATATCGGTAGCAAAATCTCGTACGACGGCGGTAATACAAATGAATTCATCCCTACCAATCTGCGTTTGGGTGCATCGTTGCTTGTTCCTATTGACGAGTACAATACCATTTCGTTCAGTGTCGACCTCAACAAACTGATGGTTCCCACACGTCCCACATACTCGCAGTTTATGAGCGAGGAGCATGGCGATGTGAACAGCGACGATTCACAATATAACTCATACTATTCCGAGTACCAGGGATGGCTCGAGTCGACAGGATATAACGATGTCTCTTCAATCTCGGGTATATTCAAGTCTTTCGGTGATGCTCCCGGCGGCTTTAGCGAGGAGCTCAAGGAGATTTACGGAGGTATAGGTGTTGAGTACTGCTATAACCAGCAGTTCTCTTTGCGTGGCGGTTATCATTACGAGAACGAGTATAAAGGTAACAGAAAATATTATACTCTTGGTGCAGGCTTTAAGATGAGTGTGTTCTCGCTCGATGCAGCATATCTTATATCTGCGGCGCAAAGCAACCCTCTTGACCAGACATTGCGCTTCTCGCTTTCGTTTGACATGGATGGATTACGTGATATCTTCGGTCGTTGACCGTAGTAAAAAATAATGCTTGAATTATGATAAGAGTAGGTTTTGGAATGGATGTCCATCGTCTTGTCGAAGGACGCGATTTGTGGATTGGCGGTATAAAGATACCGTATGAGTTCGGGTTGGACGGTCATTCGGATGCGGATGTACTGATTCATGCAATCTGTGATGCCCTATTGGGTGCTGCCAATTTGCGTGATATCGGTTTTCAGTTTCCCGACAATTCCAATGAGTTCCTGAATATTGACAGCAAGATACTTCTGCATCGTACAAACGAACTGCTTAAGGAGAAGGGTTACAAGATAGGAAATATTGATGCGACGGTGGCTGCTCAGGCTCCCAAACTGAACCCTCATATACCTGTTATGCAAGAGACAATGGCCAAGGTGCTCGGCATAGACCCGGATATGTTGTCCATCAAGGCAACTACCACCGAGAGGCTCGGTTTCGAGGGACGTAAAGAGGGTATAACAGCCTATGCTGTGGTGTTAATAGAGAAATGACCATTGAGATAGATAAATCCTCCCGTCTTTGTAGCGAGGAGGATTTTTTATTTTTGACAGTTGGTTATATGTCGTGTTGCCGTTTTATAGGTTTTTTGCTTTTTTCGTCATTGCTTGCCTCGTGTGCATCGTTGTCGAGCAGTGGCGTAGGGCGCATCAGGCATTATGAAATAACAGATGAAAAATTGCCGCCCGAATTCGATTCCACGGTCATTGCCTTTATCTCCGATATCCATTATCCGAGTAAGTTCACCCGCAAACGTCTCGGCAAGGTTGTGCACCGGTTACGGTGTATAAATCCCGATATAATGCTCTTGGGTGGCGATTATGTGACATCGCCCGTCTATATGGATGAGCTCTTCGATTCGTTGTCATCGGTAAATGTAGGGGTAGGCATATATGCCGTGCTTGGTAATCATGAGCGGTCAAATGCCGCTTTGGTCGATTCTGTAGCCAATAAATACGGGATATACATGCTGAATGATGAGGCTGTTGCTGTTGCATGCGGCAACTCTTTCATTTATCTTGCCGGTGTAAGAGACTCCTTTAAGGCCGATTCCCTTACCCGTTCGCCTTCGGACTGTGTGAGCGATGATAACTTTACCCTACTCTTGACCCACACGCCCGATTATGTCCAAGATGTGGCTGCAGAGGCAGCGCTTGCTCTTGCAGGACATACGCATGGCGGTCAGGTAAGTCTTTTCGGGTTGTACACCCCTGTGAAAAACACGCATTATGGAACGCGATTTCTGAAAGGTCTTAATTATACCGATAAAGGTGTTCCTGTGATAACAACCACCGGGGTCGGTACGTCGCGAAAGAAAGTCCGTTTCTGTGTGCCAAGCGAGATTATAGTGGTTACACTGAGAAATAATGTGAAGTAGAATATCGTAAAGCACGTTGTTTTTCGTATCTTCGCAACATTATCGTGAAATATAAATGATTTTGCAGATGAACACTTCAATTCAGCCGGTCGACGAACTCTATATGTACCGATGCATGCAGCTTGCACGCAATGCAGGGGGTAGCACCAGTCCCAATCCGATGGTCGGAGCAGTTATTGTTTGCGATAACCGCATAATAGGCGAGGGCTACCATATAAGGGCTGGTGAACCGCATGCCGAGGTAAATGCTGTACGTTCGGTAAAAGAGTGTGACAGACATCTGCTGAAAGAGTCTACAATATATGTCAGTCTTGAACCCTGTTCGCATTATGGGAAGACACCTCCCTGTTGCGACCTCATAATATCCTGCGGAATACCCCGTGTGGTTATTGGAATCACAGATGTCAATGCGCAGGTCAACGGCGAGGGAATATTGCGTATGCAGCGCGCCGGAATAGATGTGACAATAGGTGTGCTAAGGAATAAGGCTTTTGAGTTGAACAGGAAATTCTTTACATTGCACAAGGAGGCAAGGCCCTTTATAACTCTTAAATGGGCACAGACAGCCGATGGATTCATTGGAAGGAATGTTGACATGGCCGAAGAACACACCTCCTTGAGGATATCCACTCCCGGCTCTATGATGGCAGTGCATAAACTGCGTGCCCGGAACGATGCAATATTGGTGGGTACCCGTACGGCTCTTATTGACAATCCTTCACTTACGGTGCGCCATTGGTGCGGAAAGAATCCATTACGTCTTGTAATTGACCGTAAGGGAGTTCTTCCGTCTACATTGAATCTGTTTAACGATGAGGCTCAGACAATCGTTTACACCAATAATGTTGTAGAGGGTAAGTTTAATGGAAATGTTCAGCAGGTGCAACTCCCTTCCGAGGCCGATACTCTTGTGTTCATACTTGCCCATCTGGCCTCTTTGAAAGTAAACAGCCTGCTGGTAGAGGGTGGTGCTGCCTTGCACAGTTCGTTTATAGATGCCGGTTTGTGGGACGAAATACGTGTCGAGTGCAACGAAAATCTTGTAATAGGCGATGGAGTAAAGGCTCCTGCGCTGCCACAAAAGGCTGTTTTGACAGTTGCAAGCTTGTTTAACAACAAGATAATGCACTTTGTCCGATAAAAAAAACTAAATTATTATAAATAACACGCTAAAAGTCGCTTCATACGAAAAAATGTTGCTAATTTTGTAGGTTGAATAAAAACCGCAAAACAGTAATTGATTGTATGAAAAAGATATTGGTAGCATGTTTGATGTTTTCTCCGCTGTTTCTTCTAACTTCGTGTCTCGAAGAGGGTGGTGACGAATATACCATTGATCCCTATGTTGCATTGAAGTCTTTCAGTCTTGATGACCTGCCGTTGTATACCGGCTATGTTACATCAGAGGGTGAGGATACTGTGGCCGTGTCATGGGTTTATGGTGCAAACTATCCCTTTGTAATTGATCAGAAGAGCCGTGAGGTCTATAATCCCGATTCTTTGCCTTATGGCGTTGATTTGACAAAGGTCCTCGTCAATGTCGACAGCGACGGAATTGCCTATCTGTATAGCGACAGCGCCAAAACTTATACAGTCATTACATCTACCGACTCACTCGATTTCTCATACCCCCGCCGTCTCTTTGTATCGGCTTTGGGTGGCGAATTCGTTCAGGAATATAAAGTTACGGTAAATGCGCATAAGATAGACCCATATCTTATGGTGTGGGACTCTCTGTCGGTAGCTGCCGGAATTGCAAAGCCTGTTTCCATGTTTGAACAGAATGGTAAACTCTATCTTTTTGGTACAGATGCCGAGGGCAAGGCACTCTCTTCTTCGATAGAGCTTGATGCTCCTGTGGCATGGAGTGTGGCAGCACCTCTCTCATCTGGCAATGAAACACTTCAGCTCGAGTCTATAAAGCTTTTCAAGGATAAGTTCTATGCTGTAACATCAAGTGGCATGCTTATGATTTCTGAAGGTGGCGTAGAGTGGCAGAGTGTTGCAAACGATAACAGATTCGTAAATCTGTTTGCTGCAACCGGCAGTGAGCTGTGGGCAGTAACTGCCGACTCGATACTCTGCAGCAACGACGGAGTCGCTTTTGCTGCAACAGAACAGTTACCCGGCGGCTTCCCCTTGTACAATGTTTCGGCTAATACCTATCCGTTGGCGACCAACAAATATATTACACGCAGCCTGTTGGTAGGCTATCCTACTGAAGAGGAGAATGCAAGACCCATGGTGTGGAACAAATTGTCTACCGAGGATGAATGGAGCCGATATATCATAGCATCGGATAGCAGCTATTCGTGTCCAGTCTTGCGTCCGTTGTCTGTTATGCAGTACGATAACTCAATATACGCAATAGGCGGTAAAGGACTCTTTGGAAAGGATTCGGTTGATGCCTTCTCGGCAATATATACATCACCCGATAACGGACTTACATGGTCTGAATTGTCAAATTCAAAGATTAAGTTGCCCGTATCATTGAAGTCGAACGATGCACCCTTCGTGGCTATGGTTGACAGCAAGAAATATATGTGGATTGTTACAGGTGGAGAAAAGCCTTCGGTGTGGCGAGGTGTGATAAACCGTCTGTTGTTTAAGGATTGATAGATTGATTTATATATCCCATGAGCAGTATACGCAAAGTTTTCGGCTTGACATTGTTGGGCATTCTCATATGTCTGACACCTCCTGTATCTGCCGAAGAACTTGAGTATAGATACGAGGTGGGTGGAATGACCGGAGGCTCTTTTTATATGGGTGATGCCAACTATTCGGCACTGTTCAGGGAGATGAATCTTATGGGCGGTATTGTGTGGCGTTATAATTTGAACTTGCGTATGGCGGTAAAGGCTAATCTTGCAATTGCAGGAATATCGGGTGCCACTACATACGACAGCAACAAGTTTCCCGGTGGCGATACCGAGTTTTCGCGTACGATCTATGACTTGGGCGCGCAGTTCGAGTATAACTTTTTAGCCTATGGAACAGGTGGGGGATACAAGCGTACACATCGCCTGACACCATATATACTTGGCGGATTGGGGCTTACTTTTGCTCCTGAGCCTGTAGACAATGTCTTTACAGTGAACATCCCGGTGGGAATAGGCGTGAAGTACAAGTTCGCTCCGCGCTTCAATTTGGGATGTGAAATGTCGTTCCGTTTTACATTAAGTGATAAGCTTGATGTTACAAAGAACAATGCTCCGTACCTCGAGGACCCTTATGGTATAAAGAGCGACGGTTTGAAGAACAAGGACAGTTATGCCTTTTTTGCAATATTTTTAACATACGATATATCTCCAAAATACAGGGAGTGTAATAATTGATATACAACATGAATTATCTTGAGAAAATAGACAAGAATAATGTGCCTCAGCACATAGCGGTTATCATGGACGGTAACGGACGTTGGGCACAGCAGCGTGGATTGGACCGTTCTGCAGGTCATCAGGAAGGTGTGGCAACAGTGCGTAAATTGGTCGAGAACGCTTTGAATTTGGGTGTCCGTTATCTGACACTCTATACATTCTCTACCGAGAACTGGAAACGTCCTCAGGCCGAGGTCGCAGCCCTTATGGTTCTTCTGTTCGAGAGTGTCGAGGAAGAGATTTTCATGAAAAACAATGTTGCTTTCCGTGTCATTGGAGATGTTGAGAAGTTGCCCGCAAACGTACTCGAGCGCCTTAGAGCCTGTGAAGAGCGTACAAGCAATAACGATGCAATGACAATGGTGGTGGCACTCAGCTACTCATCAAAATGGGAAATAACAAATGCCGTACGCTCAATTGCACGCAGGGTTGCCGAAAACGAACTTTCAATAGAGGATATAGACGACAACCTGATATCGGACTGCATGGTTACCAATTTTATGCCCGACCCCGATTTGTTGATACGCACAGGCAAGGAGCAACGTCTAAGCAACTTTCTCTTGTGGCAGTGTGCATATTCGGAATTCTACTTTACCGATGTGTTATGGCCCGATTTTGACAACAATGAATTGTGCAAAGCCGTTTACGAATATCAACAACGTCAGCGCCGCTATGGAAAGACCGGCGAACAGGTTGTGAACGAAATGGCAAAATAATTAATGGAAACAGATAAAACTGCATAAGATGATATATAAGTCACTTTTGAGATTCATAATGATGTCATTGCTGCTGACCTTGTGTGTGGCAGAGATGTACAGTCAGACTAAGGTGGTGAATCCGACAATTCTCTATTCGGGAGCTCCCCGCAAATACACCATAGGGGGTATTAATCTCACCGGTGTCGACAACCACGAGCCTAATGTTATAATAGGCATCTCGGGCTTGTCGGTAGGCGACGAGGTGGTTGTTCCGGGTGAGGATATTACATCGGCAATCAAGAGATATTGGAAGTTTGGTCTTTTCTCCGATGTCAGCATTACTGCCGACAGTATCATAGGCTCTAAATTATATATAGGAATACATTTGAAGCAGAGCCCCCGAGTATCGCAGATAAATATCCGTGGTGTCAAAAAGAGCGAACGCGAAGATCTTGAAATGCAGATAGGTCTGATGAAAGGCAATCAGATTACCCCGGATATGTCCAATCGTGCCAAGAGAATAGTGCAACGCTACTTTGCGGCAAAAGGATATAAGAATGTCGAGGTAAATATCCTGCAGCGTCCCGACGTCAATGCTGACAAGCAGGTGATTGTAGAGATTGATGTAGACAAGAAGGATAAGATAAAGGTACACAAGATTTACTTGAACGGCGTAGAGCAGCTTCCCGAGAAGAAAGTTCGCTATTCAATGAAGAAGACCCGCGAGAAGACTACATTCAAGAATTTCTGGCACACAATCTTCAGATCTAAGAAATATACCGACGAACGTTACAACGAGGACAAGGATAATATAATATCCCTCTATAACGAACGCGGTTATCGCGATGCCATAATAGTGTCCGACAGTGTAGTACCGTTTGATGACAGCAGTGTAGATATATATTTGAATATCGAAGAGGGTAACAAATATCATCTACGCAGCGTGAAATGGGTAGGTAACAGTGTTTACTCTACCGACCAGTTGAATTATCTTCTGGGTCTTAGCGCAGGAGATGTGTATAATCAGAAACAGCTCGACGAGCGTTTGAACACCGACGATTCATCGGTGAAGAACACCTATTTCGACAATGGTTATGTGTTCCTCAATGTCGTGCCAACCGAGGTAAGTGTCGAGAATGACTCTATCGACCTTGAGATTCGTATGCACGAAGGCTCGCCTGCAACCATAAACCGTGTAAAGATAAGCGGCAACGACCGTCTCTATGAAGAGGTCGTACGTCGCGAGTTGCGTACACTGCCCGGCAACCTCTTCTCAATGACAGCTGTAAAGCGCTCATATCAGGAGATTGCCAATATGGGCCATTTCGATGCCGAGAAGATCAACCCCAATATCGTACCCAACGAACAGACCGGTACAGTAGATATCGACTGGGAACTTGTATCGAAGAGCAGCGACCAGATTGAGGTCTCTGCCGGATGGGGACAAACCGGTGTAATCGGTAAATTGTCGCTAAAGTTCACCAACTTCTCTATGCGTAACCTCTTTGGCAAGGACCGTAACCGTCGCGGTATCATTCCGCAGGGTGACGGACAGACCCTCACCATAAGCGCGCAGTCGAACGGTAGCTATTATCAGGCATATAGCGTTTCGTTCTTCGATCCATGGTTTGGCCGCAAACGTCCTAACTCATTCTCTATCTCGGCATTCATGTCGATACAGACCGATGTCGCAAGCAGCTATTATAACTCGGCCTATTACAACAACTATTACAACTATCTCTATGGCTATGGTAATTACAACAACTATGGCTACGGATATAATAATATGTCGTCGTACTACGACCCCGACAAATATCTGAAGATGTACGGTGTGTCAATCGGTTGGGGACGCCGTCTGCGTTGGCCCGATGACTTCTTCCGATTCTCGGCCGAACTTAATTATCAGCTCTATTCGCTGAAGGACTGGCAGTACTTCCTTATCTCGGACGGTCATTGTAATAATATAAACCTTACACTTACACTTGGACGTAACTCGGTCGACAATCCTATTTTCCCACGTACCGGCTCGGAGTTCTCGCTTACAACGACCTTTACACCCCCATATTCAAAGTGGGACAATAAGGACTATGCAAATCTTGCTTCAAATCCCAAGAGCCCGACATACAAGAGCGAGCTTCGCGATAAGCACAAATGGATAGAGTATTACAAGGTCAAGTTCAAGAGTAAGACTTATACCTCACTCACTGGCGGTGTCTACAATCTTGTGCTTATGACACGCGCCGATTTCGGTATTCTCGGCAGTTATGACAAGAACAAGAAATCGCCCTTTGAGACATTCTACATGGGTGGTGACGGAATGAGCGGTTATTCTTATAACTATGCAACCGATATGATTGCCTTGCGCGGTTATGACAACGGTAGTCTTACACCCTATGGCTACGAGGGTTATGCCTACACACGCTTGGGTCTTGAGCTGCGCTTCCCCTTCATGCTGCAGACTGCAACAAACATATATGGTCTGGCCTTTGTTGAGGGTGGTAATGCGTGGACCGATGCAAGCAAGTTCAATCTGTTCGACCTGAAGAGAAGCGCCGGTTTCGGTGTACGTATCTTCTTGCAGATGATTGGTCTTATCGGTATCGACTGGGCATACGGATTTGATAATCTCTTTGGCTCTTCACAGTATGGAGGCAGCCAGTTCCACTTTATTCTGGGACAAGAGTTCTGATAGGAGTGTTTAATTAAATAAAAGATGTTATGAAAAAGTTCCTGTTTCTTATAATATTCTCGTGTATGGCTGCAGCAAGTTCCTATGCACAGAAATATGCTCTTATTGATATGGAATATGTACTCAAGAACATACCTGCTTATGAGCGTGCGAACGAACAACTTAACCAGCAGTCAAAGCGTTGGCAGGCCGAGGTGGATGAACTTGTGCAAAAGGCTCAGAACCTGTATAAGAAGTATCAGAGCGAGTCGATTTTTCTCAGTGATGAACAGCGTATCGAACGCGAAAAAGAGATTCTCGAAACCGAGAAAGAGGCTGGTGAATTGAAACGCCTCTATTTCGGTCCAAGCGGCGAACTCTACAAGAAACGCGAAAGCCTGATGGCACCCATACAAGATGAAATATACAACGCAGTAAAAGAGATAAGCGAAAAGAAGGGTTACTCTATGGTATTGGACCGTGCATCGGCAACAAGCATCATATATGCCTCGCCCAAGATAGACATAAGCAACGACGTTCTCTCTAAACTTGGCTATTCCAATTAATTATACTATCTTCGCGCCGTTGTAGATAATAAAGAACAAATATTAAAGATTATAATTCCATGAAAAAGATTTTAATTCTACTTTTGATGATGGCTCCTTTGAGCCTCTTTGCACAGAGCCAAAAGTTTGGTTTTGTTAATGCTGCCGAGGTAATGCAGCAGATGCCCGAGTTCTCTAAGGCACAGACAGAATTGCAGACATTGCAGAAACAGTATGCCGATGAGTTTGACCGCATGCGCAGTGAACTCGAGAAGAAGGGTGCCGAGTTCGAACAGTTGAAAGATTCACTCCCTGCAAATATTCTCCAGCGCCGTCAGACCGAGTTGCAGGATTTGTATGCACGCATGCAGCAGTACGAGCAGGAGAGCTACAACAACTTGCAGCAGGCACAGCAGGCAAAGATTGCCGAGGTGAGCAAGGTGTTGTCCGATGCGATACAGGCAGTAGGCCGTGATGGCGGTTATGTTTGCGTGTTCGACATTGCAAGTGGTATCCCCTACATCAGCGAGACTCTTTGCGAGGATGTAACTCCTAAGGTAAAGACAAAGTTGGGTCTTACCGGTGTTCAGAAGTAACCGTCGGTGTAACAATATGACAGTATAAGAGGGCGGCTGCAGAGTCTCCCTCTTAATTTATTAAGAAAAGTGATATTTTTCGGATATGCGTAAGTATCTATTTCTATTTTTGATGTTTACCCCCTTTGTCGCTTTCTCACAGGTGACATTCGGATATTATAAGCATAGTGAACTTATTAAGCAGTTGCCGCAATATGCTCAGGCAGAGTCTGACTACAACGAACTGTTGACACGTTGTAACGAAGAGGTTGAAAGAAACGAGTACGAGTTGAACCGTATCTATGTCTCTTTCTTGGAGGGTCGCAGCAAATTCCCCGAGCCCATTATGCGTAAGCGTCAGAAAGAACTGCAGGAGATGGTAGATAAGAGTATTCTCTTCAGAAATCAGATAAAGGAGTGGCTCGGCGAGGCGCGTGATTCATTGTTTGCACCACTTGAAGCTACAATAAAGGATGCTGTCAACAAGGTGTGCTTGCACAACAACTTGGCTTTCATAATAGATACCGACAAGGCCGGCTTTGCTGCAGTGAACCCTGCACTTGGTTTTGACGTTACAGAAGCAGTGCTTGCCACAATTGCCAACAATGGAGAACCTCAGACTGTTATTGCCACAGGTAATCCTAAGAATGTCGCAGAACAGGGTGTTGTGCAGCCGACAGATTCGGTGATGCCTGCACCCGGGCAGAAAGAGGTTGTAAAGAGCGAAAAGGAATAACTCTTTTAAGAAGATAATATAATGGTAAATTTGCCACAGATGCCGGGCCCTATAGGAATCTTCGATTCGGGCTACGGTGGTCTTACTATATACAACGAGATAAAGAGACTGTTGCCACAATATGACTATCTTTATATTGGGGACAATGCGCGTGCGCCATATGGCACACGCTCGTTCGATGTGGTGTATGAATTTACACGTCAGGCAGTATCATTTCTTTTTGAATCGGGTTGCCATCTGGTGATTCTTGCATGTAACACAGCTTCGGCAAAGGCATTGCGTAATATTCA
>JAEIGA010001413.1_pt1 | contig 37521 bp, 34 predicted proteins | sample 9270691 | NCBI WGS metagenome assembly JAEIGA01 (sample SAMN17057246, study PRJNA624740) | gut metagenome | biome: biome; isolation source: fecal sample | host: Bos grunniens | place: China: Xizang | collected 2019
CATGCCACTCCCGCTTCATTCTATGCTCATGAAAACAGCAGAAACAATAGTTACCAAATCGGTTTGGACCTAATTGAATCCAATTTTGATTTCTATGCCGGTTCAGATTTCGTAAACCCTAACAACAAAAATGCCAAGGACGGAAAGACCTACGAAAGCCTTTATGATCTGACCGCTAAGGCCGGTTATACTTTGGCTCGTGGTTACAAGGACTACCAAAAGAAGGCAAAGAAAGCACAAAAGATGATTCTTTTCCAATCAGAAGCCGCTTCGGCCAAGGACAATGGTTCCATTCCATACGCTATCGACCGTCAGAAAGGCGACATGACCTTGTCTGAAATCACTCGTGCCGGCATCAACTTCCTTTCTAAAAACAATGAAAAAGGTTTCTTCCTGATGGTAGAAGGAGGTAAGATTGACTGGGCTTGCCATAGCAATGATGGTGCAACCGCACTTACCGAAGTTCAAGATTTCGACAATGCCATCAAGGTAGCTTACGAATTTTATGAACAACATCCAGAAGAAACATTGATCGTCATTACTGCTGACCATGAAACAGGAGGCCTTTCATTAGGTACTGGTTCGTATGACCTCAACCTTCAGGCATTGAAGGAACAGAAAGTCAGCGAAAACGGATTTACCAGTATACTCAACGGTTTGAGAAAGAAATACAAGAACCAAGTATCTTGGGAAGTAGTAAAACAAGCGTTGAAAGACAATTTTGGTTTTTGGGGCAATGTGAAACTGAATGAAAAACAAGAAGCACGCTTGAAAGCCGTATATGACAAAACATTCGGCAACCAGCCTGTCGATCTTGAAAAGAGCGAATATCTCCAGAACGAACCTCTTGCCGGTGAAGCGAAGCGCATCCTGAACAGCATTGCACGCATTGGATGGAATAGCGGTGGACACTCCGCCGGATTCGTTCCTGTGTTTGCTATCGGCGCCAATGCACACCTTTTCCAAGGCCGTTTCAACAATATAGAAATTCCAGTAAAAATCGCTGAAGCAGCCGGTTACGCACACTAATCGAAGCTGAAATAAGCAGATAAACGCTTCAAGTCTTTCTCAGTGAATTCTTCATACAAGGATAATTGGGAAAGACTTTTTATTTCCCCTCTCTTCTGTCGATGTTCCACTATGACTTTAGCCTGATAAAAATTCATATAAGGATGGGCACGCAGCTTATCCAAACTATCATGATTTACTCTCATCTTTTTGATAGGAGCCTCACCCAACACGAACCATTTCAATAAGTCTGGAGTGAAAAAACGAACCTCAAGCAATTGTTCTAAATCATAGAAACCGCCCAAACGTTGACGAAAAATTACAATGTTACGCGCTATCACGCTTCCAACCCCTGGTATCTTTTTTAATTCAACTGTATCCGCAACACTCACATCCACCATCGTTCCCTCCGAATATTTTTCAGAGAAGAATCGACGGCTTTCCGTCCGAATAGAATCTGTTTTTTTAACCGACAAACCATTCTTACCCATTGGAGTTTGCTCTGGTATCCGAATATAGGCTTCCAGTTCCGCGAATAAATCCGGCGACAAACCATACACCTTGGAAAAGGAAGCAGGAGTCTTAAACTGCCCTCCCTTCGCTCTATATTTCAGCACATTCTTAATAGCAAAAGAAGACAGGCCTAAACGAGAAAGTTCGATGGAATCGGCCGAATTTGGATCAAATTCAAACAAATCCTTTGTTCCAGAAGTACTGAAATGATTATTTTGTACTTCTTTCACAGGATGTTTCTTCACTTTACTGAAATCCACCCAAAAAGAATCTACCTCAGCCGTATTCTCCACCAATTCGAAAGAGACATTATCACGTTTAGAGTAAAAGATGATTGCTACCAATAAGAGAACGATCAAGGTTAACAAAAAATATACTGCCCGTCGTTCACTTCTGGAATAATAAAAAAAGTCTTTCCACATTGTATTTTATATAAATCCTAGCTCGTTAATCATAATTAGAAAGATAGCTACAGGTACTACATATCTCAATAAAAACATATAAGTAGAATAATAAGGCGCTCTCAAAACTCCCCCATTGGTCAGTTCCTCACGAGATATGCTTTTCTTCAGATACCACCCAACAAACAGACAAACTAACAATCCATTTATTGGCAACATCATTTTTGCCGTAACAAAATCCAATAAGTCAAAGAAACCCAATCCGAAGAACTTAGTCTCCCAAACACCCAACGACAAAGACGACAAAATTCCTGTCACAATACAAAAACCAGTAACAAACAAGGCAGCTCTACTACGCTTCAAGTTAAATCGTTCATTCAAATATGCGGTGACAACCTCATGCAATGAAATGGTGGATGTCAATGCAGCCAACGCTAACAGCACATAAAACATGAGCGAGAAAACTGTCGCTAAAATGGGAACGCCTCCAAAGGCTTGTTGAAAGACATTAGGTAATGTAATGAAAATCAAAGAAGGACCTGCATCGGGTTGGATTCCAACCGAAAAAGCAGCAGGAAAAATTATCAGTCCCGCCAAAATGGCAACCATCGAATCGATGACACCAACACTCAAAGCCGTCTTACCCAATTGAGTGTCCGAGCCGAAATAGGAAGCATATGTAGAAAGACAGCCCATTCCCAAACTCAGGGAGAAGAAAGCCTGTCCCATCGCTCCCAAAAACACATCCGCATTCACCTTACTGAAATCTGGTTTCAACAAAAATTCAAGACCTTTTCCCGCATTTGGCAACGAAATGGAACAAACCGCCAACACTACAATCAAAATAAACAAAACAGGCATGAATATCTTGGACGATTTTTCAATACCATCCTTCACTCCTTTAACAACAATATAATGAGTCAGAAGCAAGAATACCAACAACCATAATACAGGGCGGAAAGGATCTTTTGAGAAATTCTGAAAAGCATTGACAAAGTCTTCCGGCTGTTGTTGAACCGTTCCATTAACTACGGTCTGCAATATATATTCCAAAGTCCAGCCAGCTACCACCAGATAATAGCCCAAAATTAAGAGTCCAGCCAAAACTCCCAAAAAACCAATCCATTTCCATTGAGTGCCAGGAGCCAACACCGAAAAAGCACGACCTGTACTTGCCTTTGCACGACGACCAACCGTAAATTCAGCAATCATAATCGGCATTCCCATTAATAACACACAAACCAAATAAATCAAGATAAAAGCTGCACCTCCGTGATTTCCAGCCTCGTATGGAAAGCGCCAAATATTACCCAAACCAACGGCCGAACCTGCAGCAGCAAGAATTGCCCCTATTTTACTTCCAAAATTAACTCTCCCACTATTTTGCATAAAAACTGTCAATTAATGATAAATGATTTCAACTTGCCCGCAAATCTATAAAAATAATCGTAGTTTTGCATGAGAATCCATATAATTTATTTCTATGTTATACTATTTAAAGACCTACCCATTGACATTAACAATTGTTGCTGTCATCTGTTATCTTTCTTTCTTCACTCCTCCAGACACAAATGGAATGGAAGTACCATATATGGACAAATTGGTACATATATGCATGTATGGTGGGCTATGTCTCGTCATCTGGTTTGAATATTTACGACAACACAAAACCATCAGTTTTAAAAGAATGCTTGTCGGAGGCATTCTATCTCCTGTCATGATGAGCGGTTGCATTGAACTTTTACAGGAGCATTGTACTGAAAATCGAGGTGGGGATTGGGCGGATCTTATTGCCAACATCATCGGTATCATTTCTGCTGCTGTAATTGGGTTTTATGTCATGCGACCTTTTTTCAGGAAAAGAAGAAACGCCGGCTATTCTCACGAACAACCGACGCAATGATGAAAAGTCTAATTCATATTGTGAAGATAGAGGGTTCTATTTTTATCGGAAATCTTTCAAATCTTTCTGCAAACGCTGACGAGTGAAGAAAATACGGCTTTTCACCGTGCCAATAGGCAATCCCAAGCGTTCAGCTATTTCACGATATTTGAATCCGGAAACATACATTGAGAACGGTATCCTATACTCTTTGGGAAGCATGTTGACTATCTTTCGGATTTCCTTCAAGTCATAGTTTCCTTCCGTTGACTCAAAACCGGAATCTTGCGGTAAGCTCAAGTGGAAAAGATTGTCCGTATGATCAACAAAAGTTTGATCTCGTACTGTTCTGCGATAGTTATTAATAAATATGTTACGCATAATCGTGTACATCCATCCTTTAAAGTTTGTGTCAGGAGTATACTTGTCTTCATTGTCCAACGCTTTCAAAGAAGTCTCTTGCAACAAGTCGTCGGCTTCTTCTCTGTCCGCTGTAAGCTTTAACGCAAAACGATGCAACTCTTTTTGCATTCCTAACAAATTCTGTGTAAAATCCGCAGTTCTCATAATGTTGTCTATTAAGGATGATTTTAAATTTCTGCTGCAATATTAATGAGAGAACGAATGTTTAAAGGCATAAAAACTCACAACAAAAGGGGTAGAAACTGGTAAATAACAGTTTCTACCCCCTCAAATAACAGTTAGCAGGTGAGATCTACCATTTGGTATACGGGAATTTCATCAGAAATGAATTATAATATTTTGCAATCCCTGTAACCTCCTCCCCAATGAAATCCGGTTTTTCAAATGTTTCATCCTCCGAAGCCAATTCTACCTCTGCAACGACCAACCCCTCATTATCGCCATAGAATTCGTCTACCTCAAAAACATGCTTTCCACTTTGTACCAAATAGCGGGTTTTATCAATCAGACCCGGCTCACACAATTTCATCAGCTCCTGTGCCTCATCCAAAGGAAGCTCTTTCTCCCATTCATAACGCGAAAGGCCATTTTCCCCAGCCGGTCCTTTGATCGTCAGATAACCTTTTTCATTACGAATACGGACTCGGACCGTTCTACCTCGACTGCTACAAATATATCCTTGCGTAATGCGACTAGAACTATATGCCACTTCTTTGAAACTTAAATCTTTCACTAGAAACTTGCGTTCGATCTCTTGTGCCATATCTTTACCTTATTATATATAATGAAATCATTCAAAAAAGATGAAGAACCTGTAAACATATACATGTATGTTTTCAGATTCTTCATATCATTCCGAAGACACTGTCTTCAATTCGGTTATAACAATGTAGAAGCTAAAATGAATCCGACGGCAATTACAACCAATGCAACGATTACTTTTCCAAGCACTTTCTTTGCCTTTTCTTCTTCACGCTTACTATAAGCAGCTTTATTCTTATTCTTTCCCATGGCATGTGTTTTTAAGATTCAACTTTATTTTCAAAAAGTATCTCAAAAGTACAACCTTTTTAGAACAAAACAAATAATTTATCAGTTTTATTCATTTTCGGAACCGGAGAATTCCATCAAATAAGCCTTGATGAAGCCATCAATCTTACCGTCCATCACACCATTGACATCAGATGTCTGATAATTGGTACGGTGGTCTTTCACACGACGGTCATCAAATACATAGCTTCTGATCTGAGATCCCCACTCGATTTTCTTCTTACCTGCTTCGACCTTAGCCTGTTCTTCCATACGATGCTGGAGTTCCTTATCATAAAGGATAGAACGCAACTGACGCAAAGCGTTTTCCTTGTTCTTCGGTTGGTCGCGGGTTTCAGTATTTTCAATCAAGATTTCTTCCTCTTCACCTGTATAAGGGTCCTTATATTGATAACGCAAACGAACACCGGATTCCACCTTATTTACATTCTGTCCACCGGCACCACCGCTTCGGAAAGTATCCCAACTCATACGAGCCGGTTCAATGTTTACCTCAATACTATCATCCACCAATGGAGTGACGAAAACTGAAGCAAAAGAAGTCATACGCTTTCCTTGGGCATTGTAAGGAGAAACACGCACCAAACGATGCACACCATTTTCACCCTTCAAATAGCCATAAGCAAAACTACCTTCGATATTGAATGTTACAGTCTTGATACCGGCTTCATCCCCTTCCTGAAGGTTGGCCACACTGACTTTATAACCATTGGTTTCTCCCCAACGCATGTACATACGCATCAACATAGATGACCAGTCCTGGCTTTCAGTTCCTCCGGCACCTGAATTGATTTTCAACACACAATCCATGGAATCAGCTTCTTGGCGGAGCATGTTCTTCAATTCCAAAGCTTCTACTTCAGCGATAGCTTTTGCATAAGCGGCATCCACTTCTTCTTCAGTAACCATCTCTTCCTTGTAGAAATCAAAAGAAAGTTCAAGTTCGTCGGCCAAAGTCTTCACTTCCTTATAGCCATCAATCCATTTCTGGAGCTCCTTCACCTTCTTCATCTGCGCTTCAGCCTTCTTGTTATCATCCCAAAAGCCAGGCGCTTGAGTGCGAAGCTGTTCTTCTTCTACTTGAACCTTTTTACCCTCAATATCAAGGTATCTTTCCAAGGCCGCAGTGCGTTCCTTTACATCTTTCAGTTGGTCTATCGTTATCATTTTCAGGATATTTTCTTAAATAAGGTGCAAAGATAATAATATTTTATGGATTACTGCCCATCACCAGACGATAGAAATTACATCCTACGAAATTTCCAAGCACGATGCACACATAGAAACTCAAAATGCTTCCTAAATTAGCCAACCAAAAGTCAACTGGCACACAAAGATAAAAGAAAGCGTCGGCCATACAGTGCGGATAGCCACATGTAATGAACAAAGGCACGCCGAAAAGCAAAGGCAAATTGTTTCCCTTACGAGCGAAAGTTACAGCAGTAGTCATAATGAAACCGCAAGCAATGGAAAGCAAGCCCCCATGCAGAGGTCCCATCGCCAAACGACCTTCCAAAATATTTTGTGCTGACTCCTGCAAAGGGAGCGGAGACAAACGGGCCAACAAAGACATCAGCAAACAACCGGTTACATTCCCTGCAAACACCAACAAAAGGAACGGAAGTTCGCCCTTTTTGATAAAACCAGCCGTACCTGTATAAAGCTTTAATTTATAGGCAACTACCGTAAGCAAGGCAAAAGCAAACAAGACACTGCCCACAATATCACGGGTCGCAAGAAAACCAATGCCAGCAACACCAATGCAGATACCTGATATTATCGCGGATTTTAAAACATTTATGATATCCATAGTCTGAATATTTTAAGATTCTACAACAATGTGCAAAAATACAAAATGTCCTCATATTTCTACAAACATGAGGACATTTTCTATATCGTTCAATGATTATTCTGCATACATCGCTTCGATTTCTGCTGCATAATTCTTGTTCAATACGTTACGCTTTATCTTCAACGTATTGGTAAGTTCCCCCTTCGCCATACTGAATGGTTCAGGCAAGAGTGTAAATTTCTTGATCTGTTCATAATGTGCAAATTGTTGTTGCAAGGTATCAATACGTTCTCTGAACAGACTTATAATAGCCTCGTTTTTCAACAATTCGGCCATAGAATCGTACTTGATTCCTTGGCTAACTGCATATTTCTCAACCAAAGCATAATCAGGAACAATCAGAGCGGCTACAAACTTGCGTTCATCAGCAATGATGGAAATCTGGTCGATGTAACGGTCTACCACCATCTTGGTCTCAATTGCTTGCGGTGCAATGTATTTACCGTTGGATGTCTTGAACAAATCTTTGATACGTTCTGTCAGGAACAAGTAACCATCCTTCATATAGCCAGCATCTCCCGTACGAAACCAACCATCTTCGGTAAATGCAGATTTAGTAGCTGCCTCCTTCTTATAATATCCCTTGGTGATAGCAGGACCCTTCAACAAAATTTCATCGTTTTCGCCGAACTTAACCTGCATGTGAGGCATCAACTTACCTACCGAACCTATTTCATGTTCAAAATGGTTTTCACAAGAAACGGTTGCAATGGATTCGGTCAAGCCATAACCTGCCAACATATTGATTCCCACTGAAAGAACAAATTCCTGTACCGCCGGCGGGATAGCTGCACCTGCCGTTGGGAAGAATGCGCCTCTATCCAAACCAAGAGTCTTCTTCAATAAACTGTAAATGGTTTTTTCATAGAATTTATACTTCATGTGCAACCACAATGGCGGATTCTTGCCCTTGCGAACATAATTCACATTGTGTTCACGACCTACCTTAATCGCATCTTGCATCAATGTCTTCTTAACTCCTGTTGCACTATTAATCACCTCATTCACACCAGAATACACCTTTTCCCAGAATCGTGGAACGCTACACATTACCGTCGGACGAACTTCCTTGATAGTCATCTGAATGTCTTGAGGACGGAGATTGATATTCATCTCGGCACCTACACACAAGCACCAGCAACTGAATGCGCGTTCAAAGACATGCGTAAACGGCAAGAAATTGATAACCACATCGTTTTCGTCAAAGTCAGGAAAACGATCAATATGGGCTTCCATCACCGATTCATAACCGGCATGACTCAACATCACACCCTTACTTTCACCGGTAGTACCACTAGTATAAAGGATATTCATTAAATCGTCTTTCTGCGATTCAGCCGTACGCTTGTCCACTTCCGCCTGATGTTTACCATCCTTACCCAATGCAAGGAAATCATCCATATACATGGTTGTCTTGTCGTTAGCATCCAACTTAACTTCACGATCGAAAACAATGATTTGCTTTAAAGATGAACTCAATGACATTACGCGGGAAGCAACATCATACTGTTGTTGTTCACCCACAAAAAGATACTGAATCTGCGCATCTTCCAATATATAATGCACTTGTGCTTCCGAGCTGGTGGCATAAAGAGGAATCGTTACGGCACGGACACCAAAGGCACCGAAATCCACAAACAATGACTCTGGCTTGTTCTGAGTGAACACACCGATATTTTCCTGAACTTCCACACCCAATTCCATCAACGCATTTGATACAATTGTTACAGTATCAGCAAATTGGTTCCAAGTGATCGGAATCCATGTATTTGTTTTATAGTCACGATGTTTCAATGCGACTTTATCGCCATATTTCTTTGCCTGTCTTTGTATCAGATCAGAAAATAAAGTTTTGCTCATAACCTTAAAAGATTTTAATATTGCAACAAAGATATGGTTTTATTTAGAATTATCAATCATTGAAGACGAATATTTTTCCCGTCCACTCAAACAGTTAGAGGAATTTCCCAAAAACAAGCGGTTGTAAATACAACTATTTTTAGTCCTTATTTTTTATCTCTTGTATTGATTAAAGCATTATCTTTGCCCCCACAAAACATCAGAAAAGTTATGACAGACTTGACACATTACACATCAGAAGCAATTACATTGCTCAATTCCTTGATAGGTATCCCATCCATCAGCCGAGAAGAAGAGAAAGTTGCCGACTTCCTCCAAAACTACATTGAAGAATGTGGAATTATGACCGGCCGTTCGGGAAACAACATTTGGTGCATTGCACCTGGATTCGACGATAAGAAACCAACCATTTTATTGAACTCGCACATTGACACAGTTAAACCGGTCAACGGATGGCGCAAGCATCCTTTCACTCCTAAAATGGAAGATGGCAAGATATATGGCCTTGGAAGCAACGATGCAGGAGCCAGTGTCGTTTCACTTTTCCAAGCATATCGTCATCTCTCCACTACCACCCAAGCATACAACCTTATTTTTCTGGCTTCATGCGAGGAGGAAGTGTCCGGTAAGAATGGCATTGAAAGTGTTTTGCCATTACTCCCACCCATCACTCTAGGCATCGTAGGCGAACCGACCGAAATGCATCCGGCCGTAGCAGAGAAAGGATTGATGGTGTTGGATGTCACCGCTCATGGCAAAGCAGGACATGCGGCCCGAAACGAAGGCGATAACGCCATCTACAAAGCATTGAACGACATTCAATGGTTCCGTGACTATCGTTTTGAGAAAAAGTCTTCATTATTAGGACCAGTCAAGATGACCGTCACCCAAGTCAATGCTGGTACGCAACACAATGTAGTACCAGATATTTGTACTTTCGTCGTGGACATTCGAAGCAACGAGTGTTATTCTAACGAAGAGATATTCGATGAAATCGGCAAAAACATCCAGTGCGAAGCCAAAGCGCGTTCATTCCGCCTGAACTCGTCCCGCATTGATTTGGAACATCCGCTCATAAAGCGCACCACTCAAATGGGCCGTGTTCCATTTGGGTCCCCAACTCTATCCGATCAGGCTTTGATGAAATTCCCCTCGGTCAAAATAGGTCCAGGACATTCATCACGTTCACACACCGCAGACGAATACATTCTCGTTTCTGAAATAGAAGAAGCCATCCGATTGTACATTGAACTTTTAGACGGATTGGGAATCTAAGATTACGAAGATATATCATTAATAGAGAAAAGGTCAAGAGGCATATACAAAACCCTCTTGACCTTTTCTCTATATTCATCTTGACGTTTTTCAAAAACGTCTTCATATTTTCCAAAACTCTTCAAGACATTTTCAAAAAAGCCTTGAACATTTATCTACCCAACCAAACTTCCGGATTCAATTTGGTAGTTTCTTTACGAAGTTGGAAATGGAGAACTGCATTACCAGATGCATCTTTATGAATAGTTCCCAATTCAGAACGGGTCTTGACCTTGCTTCCTTTGGAAACGGACACCGAGGACAAATTACAATAAACAGAGATGTAATTACCATGGCGCACAAGTACATTGTTCAATCCATTATATTTGAAGATAGCCGAAACTTCCCCATCAAAAATGGCACGAGCCTTTGCACCCGCCTTTCCTTTTATATCAATACCTTTATTGTCCAATTTGACATTTTTCAAACCATCTACTTTGTATTGGCCATAATGGCTGACTATCACATAAGGACCTGTAATCGGCATTGGAAGAATACCCTTATTCCGTTCAAAACTTCCGGACAATTGTCTGTCTTCGGTATTCATATTAAACTTTTCTACCGTTCCTTGCTTAACCGTTCCCGAAGATTTTGCCTTTTCTGTTTTGCCAGATTCGGCTGCATTCCCTTTCTTTCGCGCTTCGGCTTCGGCACGTTTACGAGCCTTTTCAATTTCCTGCTCAATCAAACGATCAATTTGTGAATTCAATTTCTGAGCAGAATTTCGTTTCTGACGAATTTCATTTTGAATTCCACGCTGTTTACGCTTCAAACCATTTAAAATAGCCTGACGGTCTTTTTCCTGTTTTTCTAACTTTTTCTTTTCCGCTTCCCCTTGCTTCAACAATTTCTCTTTAGCAGAACGAGTGGTTTCCAATTCAGCCTTCTTGGTTTCTACCTGCTTTTGCTTCCGCTCAATTTCAATGGCTTGCAAACGCTGATAGTTACCATATTCCTTAACGTAACGCATCCGTCGGTATGTCTGTGTTAGATTTTCTGCTGAAAAAATGAACATTAATTTTTCATGAACGGACTTGTTACGATACATATATTTCACAGAAGCTTCGTATTTCTGCTTCTTGTCCTTCAATTCCTTCTGCAACCCATTCAATTGGCGTTGCAACGAGCTGATTTCATTATTCAATGATTTTACATCCCGCTCTATAGCATTGAGATACTTCTTCCGGTCAGCAATCTGTCCATTCAACAACGCCAAATTATCCAACTGGCTTTTGACATCCTTCTTGGTAGATTGCAACAAGGATTCCGATTCAGCAATCTGTTGCTGCAATTCGTTTCTTCGGGATTCAAGTTCCTTGATTTTCTTTGTCGATTGGGCGAACATCCCCTCAACAAAAAAACAAACCATCAATAGCAGAAGTATCTTTTTCATTTCTCAAGCAATCGTTTTATCAAGTCTTCCAATTTCACTTGTACATATTTATCAGAGACCTTTGTATATGATTCCCAATTTGAATTCACCGACAATCGAGATAAAGAAAAGGTCGCATTCATCGGTTTTTTTAGCCCTTGCAAAGACAATTTCATCGTATTTGGGAACATCCTTTGTTCAAACGACCGGAAATTTTCATATCTCCACGAAAGACCATAATTCTCGTCCTTCAAACCTACAAAACTCTCCTTCAACAAAGCTTCTGCTCCCTGCATCAAAAAACTATAAGAAAATCGTTTCGTCTTCCGCACATCCAACCGCACATCTTTACCCATCAATTCAACATCGAATGCCGAAAAGTCACGAGAAGTCAACCCCTTTTTTCCTGGCAAGAATATTTCATTCAAAAACAAAGCCTGCAAAGTATGAAAATCTAATTGGGCATTAGTCAACTCCTGCAATTCCGAAAATGAGACACGAACATATCGTTTGTTCATCCGATCAATCACCAACACCCCATCCGGTGAGATTTCAGCACGAACCACTTCTATTCCCAACAACGGTGCAATAGAGAGTTGAACAACCTCACCTTTTTTTATACGCATTGTTCCATTCACCTTGGTTGTCTTCCCCGAAAGATCGAGTGCCAATGACATTCTAGCAGTTAAAGCCTCTCGTCCCATTCCCCCACAGTTGGAAAGGACATTTTCCCAATATTCAGTTTCCGACAATCCTTCGATGAAATCAGCTTTTTTCGTAATTTTTGTTGTTGAACACGAAACTACGAACAAGGCCAACAATATTATAGTTAAAAGTCTCTCTATACGCAGCATCATTTGATATAATATTTTTTATTGGCAATCTTTTTTCTCAACAATTTCAGTTCCTGTTCCGAACGTGCATAATTTTTATCATCTACTTCTTTTTTGGAGATTTCTTCTGCCTGCTTCCAATACTCCACCGCCTTTTCTATTTCTCCGCAATGGAAATATATGTCGCCACAATGTTCTACTACCACCGAACTCTCTGTACCTCCATGCTGGAGAGCCTGATCTATATAAATACGTGCTTCTGCATATTTCCCCTTCTCAAAAAGAATCCATGCGTATGTGTCCAAATAAGTATCATTTTTCGGCTCAGCCTTCACCGTCCTATAGCTCATTTCTTCTGCCTTGTCCAAGTCTTTCCGTTCAACAGAAAGATAATATGCATAATTGTTCAACACACCAATGTTGTCATCTTTATAAACCAAAGCCGAATCATACGCAGCATAAGCCTCCACATCCATTTTCTTAGCATGGAAAATATCTCCCATTATAGCATAAAAATCCGAGACCAGAGCCTTATCACTTTGTTCGTTTACTTGTCGGACACCTTTTTCAAACACCTTTAATGCCTCATCGTTCTGATCTTTTTGATAATGAGCCAATCCTTTATAATAATAGAATTCCAAGGCCTCGGGCATATACTCGATTGCAGGTGTACAAATGCGAACCACTTCATCCAAATCATTTTTAGAAATGGCAAAGCTCAATAGTTGTAAATGAGCAGGTTTGTTTTCTGGATCAATTTCAACTATTTTATGCAATACTGAAGTCGCTTTATCATCCATTTTTTTAGAAAGCAAATATTGCGCTGCTAACATGGCAACATCCGCATTCGGTTGCTCTTGTTCAAGAATGGCATCGAACAAACCTACTATCTTCGTACTATCCTTATCTCCTCTTTCCGAACGAACGATCAGTTGGCGCATAATATTTACCTTCATCTCATTTCCCACATTCCGATTCAATAAGACAGAATCAAGTTGCGCCCTATATAGACTATCCTGGCCTGTTTTTTCATAATACGAAGCCAAAGAAAGCATTGCTGGTGCATAACCCGGCTCTTCATTCAACACTTTTCTAAAAATAGGATAAGCTTCTTCACTTCTTCCGTTTTCCAAATAAGCATCACCTAAAATATTCAAATAACGCATCTCGTACGGATATTCTGCCACCAAATTTTCTATTTCAGTGAATGCCTTTTCCATATCGCCCATCTGAAGATACATCCGAAATTTCTCCATACTAATTTGTTCGGACTTTCCATCCAATTTCTCCAAACGATCCAAAGTATGGACTACCTTCTTATAATCTTCCAATCGTGCATACAAATCAACCAATTCCATCAATGGTTCCAAACGAGAAGGGAATCGCTCTACAATTTCCTCAATCACTCCAACTGCTTGTTCGTTCTCTCCCTTCTTCCGAAAATGAGAAGCAAGCGTTTGTTTATACCAATAATTGTTAGGCTCCAATGAAACCGCTTTCCGCAAAAGGCCCTCCCCTTTTTGCACTTGCCCCAAAAACATATAGAATTGAGCCATCTCATATTGTACGGCCGCACTTTGCGGATCTATCTCCAAACAATGGGAATACATATCAAAAGCAGCATCCAACTCCCCTTTCTCTTTCAAACGGACCGCTTCCAGAAAATAATAATCAAACTTACGCCGTTGCTCAAAAGACAATGGATCCTTCCACTGGACAATGGCCTTATCTTTCGTAGAAACAGATGCTTTTCGAGAAGTTCCACATGAGACAAGCAACAATACCATGCAGAAACTCACCAAAAGGCAGTTCAACCCAAGTCCTATCTTTATTTCCTTCATTCCCTGACCTTTTTACACCTTACCTGTATGTCCGAAACCACCGGCACCACGTTCAGTTTCATCAAGCACATCCACTTCCTGCCATTCCGCTTGTTCATAACGAGCAATGATCATTTGAGCTATGCGTTCTCCATCTTCAATAACAAAATCCTCCGTGGACAGATTTACCAAAATCACACAAACCTCACCTCTGTAATCAGCATCAATAGTGCCAGGAGAATTTAGCACACTGATACCTTTCTTTATTGCCAAGCCACTACGAGGACGAACTTGTGCTTCGAAACCTTCCGGCAAAGCCATAAAAATTCCTGTTGGGACCAAACAACGTTGCAAAGGTTTTAATACAATTGGCGAATCTATATTAGCACGAAGATCCATCCCAGCCGATAAACTTGTTGCATATTGCGGCAATGGATGTTTAGACTTATTAATTACTTGAACTTTCATAAAATATCTTTAAACTTATATTTAAAGTGCGAATTTACACATTTCAATGGATTTATCTATAAGTTTACCATTTTTTAAGCAGAACTTTTTATACTTTTGCAACCATCTAAATGCTAAAATATGAACTGGAGACAATTAATTTCTAACAAACGCTTTGGACTGGAAGAATTACACGAGTTGAAAAAAGACGACCGTTCAGAATTCCAACGAGATTATGACAGGCTGATTTTTTCGGCTCCATTTCGTCGTCTACAAAACAAGACGCAAGTCTTCCCTCTCCCTGGTAGTATTTTTGTACACAACCGCCTGACCCATAGTTTGGAAGTATCATGCGTGGGGCGTTCATTAGGAAGTTCAGTCGCATTGCAACTATTATCCAAACATCCGGATTTGAGCGATTCATACATATCAGAAATTCCATCAATTGTCTCTGCCGCATGCTTGGCACACGATTTAGGGAATCCTCCTTTCGGACATTCAGGAGAAAAAGCAATCTCAACATACTTTTCAGAAGGTAAAGGACTAGCTTTAAAATCGCATCTTTCTTCGATGGAATGGGACGATTTGACACATTTCGAGGGAAATGCGAATGCGTTCAGAATACTCACACACCAATTTTTAGGAAGAAGAAAAGGCGGATTTGTCATGACCTATTCCACATTAGCGTCTATTGTCAAATACCCTTTCTCGTCCCAACTAGCAGGTAATAAATCCAAGTTCGGTTTTTTCATTACCGAAGAGAACGATTATATTCAAATAGCAAATGAGCTAGGCATCAAACGTCTCAACGAAGAAAACACCCCAACTCAATTTGCCCGCCACCCATTAGTCTACCTAGTGGAAGCAGCTGATGATATTTGCTATCAAATGATGGACATCGAAGATGCCCACAAACTAAAATTACTTACCACCAAAGAAGCGAAAGAGCTTTACGAACTCTTTTTGGACAAGGACAAGATAGGAAGAGCATCAAAAATATATGAATTTGTCAGCGACACCAACGAACAAATCGCTTATCTACGAGCAACAGTTATTGGAGTCCTCATACAAGAATGCACCCGAGTCTTTATTGACAATGAAGATAGCATATTGGAAGGCAGTTTCAATGGTTCTTTAATCAAACACATCAGCCAACCATTAAAAGAAGCGTATGATAAATGTTCAAATATTGCCGTTAATAAAATCTACAAATCCCGCGATGTGGTTGACATTGAGCTAGCCGGCTTCCATGTCATTAGCACTTTATTGGAACTCATGATTGACGCAGTACAATCCCCTGAAAAAACTTATTCACAACTTCTTATTAATAGAGTATCAAGTCAATACGACATCAATTCGCCGACGCTTTACGGCAAAATCCAGGCAGTGCTTGATTATATTTCGGGAATGACAGATGTCTACGCCCTTGACCTTTACCGAAAAATCAAGGGCAATGGCCTACCAGCCGTATAGCATCAACTTTTACTTTTTGAAAAAACAGGATTGGCTCCAGAAGTAATCTGCAGCCATTCTGGATTTTGTTTGACAAACGATTCGATATGGCGCAAACGTTTCTCTTCCAAAATTTCATCAACCGCAATCAAGATACCAGTCTCTTCCACATCACCAAATCCATAATTAATAGCTGTGCCAAACATACGCATGGTTGGCGACAAGCCCATATAGGCATTAACTAGAGGCGGTATATTATAACCTAATTTGCGAACTTCTGTGTTAAGGATACGATAATCTTCTTTGAAAGAATCATAACAAAATAGATTCTCCAACAATTGAGGATCTGTTTCCAACATTAAAGGCTTTATCGGAGTAATCAGCCGGTCTTTATCTTCAAAATGTTTATTAAGGAAATAAAGAATCATATCACGTCCCTGACGATGATAACTTGGATACATGGTCATTTTGCCGAAGAAATACTTCATATTTGGCTTGATGACAGTCAAGGCTCCTAATCCATCCCATAAATTATCTAACGCAAAAAGGCCTTTGGCACCAGCCCTGCTGGACTGATATTCCAAGGTAACAAATGAACGTCCTAACTCTACCGTATAGGGCAAATAATCTTTCAGAAACTTCTCCGAAAAATCAAACATGTGAGCAGTAGCAAGAATAGGCTCCCCTTTTTCATCAAACTCCACCTCATCACCCAAAAGATAACGATAACCGCCCAAAATTTCTTCTGCCTCCGGATTCCATACCACCAATTGCTTATAAGGCTTAGGCATCACATCGTATTCATCAATATCCATCGACTTACCAGTTCCTCCACCAGCAGCACGAAAAGCGATCTCGCGCAAACGGCCAATCTCCTTCATTACATTCGGAGCATTGTGAGCAGTAACTACATAAATTTCATTGTTACTTTTATTCGTAAAGCGCATACGTCTTTCTTCCGTCAACTCCGCTTTAAGAATCTCCTTGCCAATCGGCGCTATTATTTCTTCCATATACAGATCCTTTATCTTCTTACAGTTCATAAACAATATCCTTCACATACTGAGCCCACTGAGCAGGAGTCTTGGACTTATCAAAAGTTTGCCAAGGTATTGGTTTTCCTATAGTCAAAGTAAATGTTTTGTGACGATTCTTTAGCATTTCATCCGCCAAATAGAGCATAGCAATATTTATTTTGCCTCCCAATAATTTACATGCATTTGCTAAATTATAAAAAAAATCAGAATTACGACCTTCAAAATACAAAGGTACAACATCTCTTTTCGTCTCTACACTCTTGACTATAAATGTCTTCTTCCATTCCAAATCTTTAATCACCCCATTCTGACGGCGAGAGCACAAACCTGCAGGAAACATAATCAAATGATTATCAGATCTAAAACCGGCCTCTACCATACGGGGAAAATCACGCGATTGCGATCCCGTTTTGTTTACAGGAATACACAAAGGAGCCAAACCATGCAAATTCATCAACAAGTCATTAACAATATAACGGATATTCCCATCATATTTCTTCCCCAAAATATACCCCAACGAAATGCCGTCTTGCCCTCCCAAAGGATGATTGCATACAAAAGTACATTTCCCTGCTTCAGGCAAATTTTCCATTCCTTTAACCTCTACTTTGGTATCCAAGAACTCCATACAAGCCGCCAAGAATTCCACTCCGACTTTATCTTTAGAAGCACGCAAGAACACATTAAGTTCATCCTGATGCACAATTCGTTTCAAATATGAAACGACAAAGCCTGGAATATACTTAAATTTCTCCCCAGTCTTTTCCTTCAATATGCGCTCAACATCAATCAGAAAAATAGAATCGTCTGCCATTTTACTAAAAATTTTCCATGCAAAAATAATTTTTCTTTTTCTATTTAGACAATAAAAAGTAAAAAAAAGCAACCACGCCCTAAAAAAAATGCGTTCGAGGCGCCATTCTCAAAAATAGCATATCGCCCTACCAAAGCAATTAGCAAGTCCATTCAAAAGAAAAAACGGCAAGCTGTTGAAAACTTTTATAAAATATATCCCAAAAAGTTTGTGGGGAATTGTGGGGAATTGTGTAACTTTGTGTCCTAATATTTATTAATAAGGTGAACCATGCGTTTTTTAGGCAATATAGAAGCAAAAACAGATGTCAAAGGAAGAGTCTTTCTCCCCTCTGCGTTCAGAAAGCAGTTGCAATATACAACTGAAGGATGCTTCATTATGCGTAAAGACACCTATCAAAACTGCCTAGTGCTTTACCCTGAAAATGTTTGGAACGAACAAATGAACGAGCTACGCGCCCGTTTAAACCGATGGAACGCCAAGCACCAAATGGTATTCAGACAATTCGTCGCTGATGTGGAGATCGTAACGCTTGACGGAAACGGTCGTTTCCTTATCCCCAAACGATATTTAAGACTTGCCAACATCGAACAAGATGTGCGTTTTATTGGGATGGATGACACTATCGAGATTTGGGCAAAAGAAGCATTGGAGCAGCCATTTATGGATATTGAAATCTTCGGCAAAGAGCTGGAAGAAATTATGGGAAACAACAATTTGGAGGAAAAGACATTATGAATGACATTGAATTAGTATATCATATTCCCGTACTCTTAAAAGAAAGTATCGACGGAATGAACCTGCAACCAGGAGGCGTATATGTGGATGTTACTTTTGGCGGAGGCGGTCATTCCAAAGAAATTCTCCATCGCGGCGACTCTTCAATCCGCCTATTTAGTTTCGACCAGGACGAAGATGCGGAAAGAAACATTGTTGACGACGATAGATTTACTTTCGTCAGAAGTAATTTCCGATACTTATATAATTTCCTCCGTTATCACGGAATCGAACAAGTCGATGGTATATTGGCTGATTTAGGAGTTTCCTCTCATCATTTCGATGACTCAGAAAGAGGTTTTTCTTTCAGATTTGATGGGAATCTGGACATGCGAATGAACAAACGATCAGGGAAAACAGCCGCTGACATCGTAAACACTTACGACGAAGAACGATTGGCAGATATCTTCTACTTGTATGGAGAATTAAAAAACAGCAGAAAACTAGCCTCAACAATTGTCAAAGCGAGAAACCGCAAAGCAATTGTGACTATTGGCGATTTTCTTGAAATCGTAAAGCCACTATTCGGCCGTGAACGAGAAAAGAAAGAACTCGCAAAGGTCTTCCAAGCACTTCGCATTGAAGTTAACCAAGAGATGGAAGCATTAAAAGAAATGTTATTATCCGCAATGGAGATGCTAAAACCTGGCGGAAGATTAGTCGTCATCACATATCATTCATTGGAAGACAGAATGGTAAAAAACATAATGAAAACAGGCAATATAGAGGGGAAGACTATTCAAGATTTTTATGGTAATTCACAAACCCCTTTCAAACTAGTAAATAAAGTCATCATTGCCAGCGATGATGAAGTAAAAAGAAACCCACGTTCGCGTAGCGCTAAATTAAGAATTGCTGAAAAAAAATAACATATATGGAACAACAGAGTCAAAGAAGCAAGAAAAGCAAAAAAGAGACAGGTTCTTCCAAGCACATGTCCATACGAAGCATTTTGGGAGGAGACATCTTAGCTAATGATTTTTTCAAGAGACAAACGAGTCTACTGATATTAATCATGATTCTAACCATTCTATATATAGACAACAGATATTCAAGCCAACAGGAATTGATAGAAATAGACCGATTGAAAAAAGAATTGACAGACAGAAAATATGACGCCCTCACTCGCTCTTCCGAACTGATGGAAAAAAGTAGACAGTCACGAATAGAGGAGTATATTTCAACAGGAGAAAGCCCATTAGAAACAGCAACAAACAGACCCTATCTCATTCAAAAAGATTAAAACGACATGACACCTATACATAAAAACATAATGCTCCGCTATTACTTCATCATTTTAATAATGGTGTTGGTAGGTGTCGCCATTGTATTCAAAGCAGGCATCATCATGTTTGCAGAGCGACAGTATTGGAAAGATGTGGCAGACCGTTATGTCAAAGAAAATGTAACTGTACGCCCTAACCGTGGCAATATCATCTCTTCCGACGGACAACTTATGGCCAGCAGTCTTCCGGAATATAAAATCTACATGGACTTCAAGGCTGGCGGAATCAACAAAGACACCCTGCTAATCAAATATTTGGATTCTATATGTGACGGACTTCATCAAATTTTTCCAGATAAAAGCAAAGCCGAATTCAAAAGCCATATATTAAAAGGCAGGAAAAAAGGTAGCAGTCACTATCTCCTTTACCCCAAACGAATCTCCTATATACAATATAAGGAAGCAAGAAACCTACCTGTATTTAATATGAGTAAGTACCGAGGTGGCTTTCACGAACAAACGTTTAACCAACGGAAGAAGCCATTCGGTTCATTGGCTATGCGTACATTAGGAGATATGTATTCGGACATCACTTTAGGTGCAAAGAATGGGCTTGAGCTCCAATATGACTCAGTTTTGAAAGGGAAAGAAGGAATAATCCATCGCCAAAAAGTAAGAAACCAATACTTGAACATTGTTGACATCCCCCCAGTCGATGGGTGTGACATTATCACAACTATTGATGTGGGCATGCAAGATATTGCAGAAAAAGCGCTGGTGGATAAATTAAAAGAGATCAATGGAACAGTTGGAGTCGCTATTCTGATGGAAGTTGCTACAGGAGATGTCAAAGCTATTGTCAATATGACCAAATGTAACGACGGAATTTATAGAGAAATACGCAACAATGCTGTTTCTGATATGATGGAACCAGGCTCAACGTTCAAAACAGCTTCCATTATGGTCGCCTTGGAGGATGGTTATATTACTCCAGACCAGAATGTAGATACAGGTAATGGTGTGTATATGATGCACGGACGCCCAATGAAGGACCACAATTGGCATCGAGGAGGATATGGAGTTATCAATACCACTCAAATATTGATGTATTCTTCTAATATTGGTGTATCTCGTTTGGTCGACGAGAACTACCACAAAAATCCGGAAAAGTTCGTCGAAGGATTATATAAATTAGGTCTAGCAACTCCACTGAATCTTGATATTCCTGGAGCTGCAAAGAAACCCAACATCCGTAAACCAAACAAAGACAATTGGTCTAAAACCGCTTTGGCTTGGATGTCCATTGGATATGAAACGCAAGTCCCCCCAATGAACACTCTGGCATTCTACAATGCTATTGCAAATGGCGGGAAAATGGTCAAGCCCCGTTTTGTGAAGTCTATTATGAAAGACGGAGAAGTAGTTGAAGAGATTCCAGTGGAGGTTCTCAATCCAGCCATTGCTTCTCCTAAAACTATTGAACAAATACAAACAATCCTTGAAAAAGTCGTTAGTAAAGGACTAGGGAAAAGAGCTGGTTCCAAACAATTCCATGTCTCAGGAAAAACAGGAACTGCACAAGTCTCTCAGGGGAAAGGTGGCTACAAGAGTGGCACCATGCATTATTTGGTTAGTTTTTGTGGTTATTTCCCTTCTGAAGCGCCCAAATATAGTTGCATTGTTGCTATTCAGAAATCAGGATTACCAGCATCAGGGGGTGAAATGGCCGGAAGTGTATTCAGTGAAATTGCTGAGCGCGTCTTTGCTAAGCATTTGGCAAAAGACCTGAAAGAAGCGAAAGACTCGACGGCTATATTAACGCCAGATGTAAAACATGGGGATCTAGTCGCCACACACTACATCCTAGACAAAATAAATATATCAATGTCAGGAGTATCTTTTAAGAAAAATGAAGATAAGCCCGTATGGGGCCAGATTACACACACACACAACACCAACATCACATTGACTCCAAAGGATATAAACACCAACCGAGTACCGAATGTTGTTGGTATGGGTGCTAAAGACGCCGTCTATTTATTAGAGAGTTTAGGACTAAAAGTACAACTCGTAGGGATAGGAAAAGTAAAGAGTCAAAGTATGCTTGCGGGCAATACTCTACAGAAAGGTAAAACGATTCAATTACGATTAAATTAAGAATTAGCAATGAAACTGGAAAAACTTATCAGTGGGATTACCACTAACCATATTATAGGAAAAACGTCTATTGAAATAAAAGGAATCAACATTGATTCTCGAGCAATAGAGGAAGGGCACGCTTTCGTTGCTGTTAAAGGTACACAAACCGACGGCCATACATTTATTGAGAAGGCCATCGAGAAAGGAGCTTCTGCCATAATTTGTGAAAACGTCCCTACAACCATAAATAAACATGTCACTTACATACAAGTTCCTAACACGGAGGACATTGTAGGAGAATTGGCTACACAATATTATGGTGATCCGACATCACAATTGGAATTGGTTGGTGTCACCGGAACCAATGGAAAAACGACCATCGCAACCTTATTATATAATATGTTCCGTAAATTCGGATACAAGGTGGGATTAGTATCTACCGTCTGCAATTACATTGATGGAAAGCCTATTCCAACAAGCCATACAACTCCAGACCCAATTACCCTAAACAAGCTATTGGGAGAAATGGCAAGTGAAGGTTGCAAGTATGTATTTATGGAAGTAAGTTCCCACTCCGTTTCACAAAAACGAATTGGCGGGTTGAAATTTGCAGGAGGAATATTTACCAATCTGACCCGAGACCATCTTGACTACCATAAGACAGTGGATAACTATCTTAAAGCCAAGAAAGCGTTTTTCGACAACTTGCCTAAATCCGCATTTGCACTAACCAATGCAGACGATAAAAACGGTTTGGTCATGACACAAAACACCAAAGCAAAAGTATATACATACTCTATAAGAAACATCAGCGATTTCAAGGCAAAAGTTCTTGAAGACAGTTTTGAAGGGATGTTGCTTGACATGGATGGAAAAGAAATATGTGTCCAATTCATCGGCCGATTCAATGCATCCAATGTATTAGCTGTTTATGCAGCAGCTTGTCTATTAGGCAAAAATGTGGAGGATGTTTTAGTAACACTTAGTACCCTGCATCCTGTTTCCGGAAGATTCGAATCTTTACGTTCGTCCAAAGGATATACTGCAATTGTTGATTACGCCCATACTCCTGATGCTCTAACAAATGTTTTAAGCACAATCCAGGAAGTTGTTAAAGGCAAAGGGAATGTCATCACAGTAGTAGGCGCCGGTGGCAATCGTGACAAAGGGAAACGTCCTATTATGGCACAAGAAGCCGTTAAACTGAGCGACAAAGTAATTATCACTTCAGATAATCCGCGCTTTGAAGATCCACAGGATATCATTAATGATATGATAAGCGGACTAAGTAAAGACGATATGCGTAAAGTACTTTGCATTACAGACAGAGAAACCGCAATCAAAACAGCATGTATGTTTGCTCAATCTGGAGATGCCGTACTAGTGGCAGGTAAAGGACATGAAAACTACCAGGAGATTCAAGGCATCAAACATCATTTTGATGACAAAGAAGTTATAGAAGAAATATTCAAAAACGAATAAAAAAGAAAATATGTTATATTATTTATTTGAACAACTGGAACAAATCAACTTCCCAGGGGCAAGAATGTTTGGATATGTATCCTTCCGTTCGCTCATGGCAATCATTCTCGCACTTTTGATATCTACTATCTTCGGTGAGTATTTCATTTCTTTATTAAAGAAAAAGCAAATCACTGAAGTACAACGCGATGCATCAATAGACCCGTTTAATGTAAACAAGAAAGGTGTTCCTACCATGGGAGGCATTATCATTATCATTGCAACATTGATTCCATGCCTTCTTCTTGGTAAATTGCATAACGTTTATATGATTCTCATGCTTATCACCACTATATGGTTGGGGACATTAGGATTTCTTGATGACTATATCAAGACTTTCAAAAAAGACAAAGAAGGGCTTCATGGCAAATTTAAAATCATAGGACAAGTTGGTTTGGGACTGATTGTAGGGCTCACGTTGTATCTTAGCCCGAATGTTGTTATTAGAGAAAATGTAGAAATACAAAAAGGTGGAGAGGTTGTGGAAGTAGTTCATAAACCGCAAAATCAAAAATCCACCAAAACAACAATACCGTTCTTCAAGAACAACAATCTAGACTATGCAGATTTGGTTGGTTTTATGGGTGAACATGCACAAACAGCAGGATGGATCCTCTTTGTAATTGTAACGATATTTGTGGTAACCGCAGTATCCAATGGAGCTAATCTTAATGACGGGATGGATGGGATGGCTGCAGGGAACTCTGCAATCATCGGTCTAACATTAGGAATATTGGCCTATGTATCAAGTCATATAGAATATGCCAGCTACCTTAACATCATGTTTATACCAGGTAGTGAAGAACTGGTTATATTCATTTGTGCCTTCATAGGGTCACTCATCGGATTTCTCTGGTACAATGCTTTTCCGGCACAAGTGTTTATGGGCGATACAGGAAGCTTAACCATAGGTGGAATCATCGCCGTATTCGCTATCATCATCCACAAAGAATTGCTTATCCCTATTCTTTGCGGTATCTTCCTTGTGGAAAATCTATCAGTAATTCTACAAGTCAAGTATTTCCAAGCAGGAAAAAAGAAAGGGAAAACGCAACGTATTTTCAAACGAACACCAATACATGACCATTTCCGTGTCACTTCGGCTCAATTGGATCCGAACTGTACTTATTTGATTACCAAACCGAACAATGTATTCCACGAATCCAAAATCACAGTTCGCTTTTGGATCACAACAATTATTTTGGCTGCAATAACAATTATTACCTTAAAAATCAGATAAAAATGGCTAAAAGAATCGTCATATTAGGAGCAGGAGAAAGCGGAGCAGGTGCTGCCGTTTTAGCTAAGAAACAAGGGTTTGACACTTTTGTTTCAGATATGTCTGCAATCAAAGAAAATTACAAGGCTATGCTGGACGAACGTAACATAGCATGGGAAGAAAAAAAACATACTGAGGAGTTGATTCTTAATGCCGACGAAGTAATCAAAAGCCCAGGTATTCCTAATGAAGCTCCTATAATCAAAAAGCTCAATGAACTAGGGACTCCAATAATTTCCGAGATTGAATTTGCAGGACGATATACAAATGCTAAAATGATTTGTATAACAGGAAGCAACGGAAAGACTACAACAACTTCTCTGATTTATCACATATTCAAAAAAGCTGGTTTGAATGTTGGATTGGCTGGAAATATCGGACAAAGCCTTGCCTTCCAAGTTGCTGAATACGATTATGATTATTATGTGATAGAACTTAGCAGTTTCCAATTGGACAACATGTATAAATTCCATGCCAATATCGCTGTAATGATGAACATCACTCCTGACCATTTGGACAGATATGAAAACAAAATGCAGAACTATGTGGATTCCAAGTTCCGCATCATACAGAACCAAACGGAAAAAGATGCATTCATCTTTTGGAATGATGACCCAATCATTCAAAAGGAACTTCATAAATATGGTATTCATGGACGATACTATCCATTTGCCGAGAACAAAAAAGAAAATGAAGTTGCATATATTTCCGGTGACAAAGTTCATTTCAGTGAACCAATCTCTTTCAACATGGAACAGGAAGAACTGGCCTTGACGGGAAAGCACAATCTATTCAACTCAATGGCTGCTGGTATTTCTGCAAATATCGCAGGTATTCGCAAAGAATGTATCCGTGAAGCGCTAAGTGACTTTGAGGGAGTAGAACACAGATTAGAGAAAGTATGCAGAGTCAGAGGTGTAGAATACATCAACGATTCAAAAGCCACAAATGTCAATTCATGCTGGTATGCTTTACAAAGCATGAAAACAAAAACCATCCTCATTTTAGGAGGGAAAGATAAAGGAAATGATTATAGCGAAATCGCTGATTTAGTGAAGGAAAAATGTTCAGGTCTCATTTATATGGGATTACACAATGAGAAACTTCACGATTTCTTTGATGGATTCGGTCTGCCAGTTGTAGATGTTCAGAGCATGCAAGATGCAGTAAATGCAGCATATAAAATGGCCCAAAAAGGTGAAACAGTACTTTTAAGTCCATGTTGCGCAAGCTTTGACTTATTCAAAAGCTATGAAGACCGTGGAGAACAATTTAAAAAATGCGTTAGAAATTTATAATATAATATGGATCTTATTAAAGACATATTTAAAGGCGACAAAGTCATTTGGATCATATTCCTGTTTCTTTGCCTGATTTCCATCGTGGAAGTGTTCAGTGCCGCAAGTACGCTGACCTACAAAAGTGGCGACCATTGGGGACCTATTACCCACCATAGCGTCATTTTGATGGTAGGGGCATTCATTGTCGTACTTGTCCATAACATTCCATGTAAATATTTTAGAGTCATACCATTTTTTCTATTACCTCTTTCATGCATATTGCTGTTGGCAGTAATGATCATGGGGAATTATGTAAACGGTGCTGCGCGATGGATGACTTTTTTCGGCATTCAATTCCAACCATCTGAATTGGCAAAAATGGCAGTCATAATCGTTACTGCATTTATTTTGTCCAGATTCCAAGAGGAAGAAAACGCTCATCCGAAAGCATTCAAATATATCATGTGGATCATTGGTATCGTCTTTATTTTGATTGCCCCTGAAAATGGTTCCACTGCTGCTCTATTGTCCGGAGTAGTATTTCTAATGATGGTTATAGGTCGAATTCCATGGAAACAGTTAGGAATACTTATAGGAGGAGTGACTTTGTTTTTAACACTCTTTGTGAGCATCATCATGATAACTCCTGCCTCCAAATATCGCGATTTGCCTATGATGCACCGTGTAGAAACATGGCAAAACCGTATTAAAGGTTTTTTCGAAGACAAAGAAGCAGTCCCTGCTGCTAAATATGACATTGATAAAGATGCACAAATTGCACACGCTAATATTGCAATAGCTACAAGTCATGTCATAGGAAAGATGCCTGGGAATAGTGTACAACGCGATTTCCTTTCCCAAGCATTCTCGGACTTTATCTTCGCAATCATCATCGAAGAATTGGGACTGATAGGGGGCGCATTTATCGTCATGCTCTACCTTTGGCTATTAATTCGTGCAGGGAAAATAGCCAAGCGATGTGAGAAGACCTTCCCTGCCTTTTTAATCATGGGTATAGCCATGTTGCTAGTGGCTCAAGCTATGCTGAACATGATGGTAGCAGTAGGCCTGTTCCCCGTAACCGGACAACCCCTGCCACTAATCAGTAAAGGAGGGACATCAACATTAATAAATTGTGCTTACATTGGCATGATGCTTAGTGTAAGTCGATATGTTGCTGACAAAGAAGAACAACGTTTGAGAGAAGCCGAAGCTGCAAATGAAGAGAGACTTCAAGCAGCAGCACAAGTTTTGATTACGCAAGCACGTGAATTGGCTTACGAGAGCACTCATAATTCCCAAGATACAAAATCAGAGAACGGAGAAAATGCATAACAAGAAATCCGATTCATTATGAGGATATTAGAAGTTATATTCCTAACTTTGCAGAGAAAATTAGAAGTATTATGAAAGAAAACTTGAGAATAATTATCAGCGGTGGAGGTACAGGAGGACATATATTTCCTGCTGTATCCATTGCTAATGCCATAAAAGAAATATGCCCTGACACTGATATCCTATTTGTAGGTGCCGAAGGACGAATGGAAATGCAACGCGTACCAGCTGCCGGGTACCCAATCAAAGGGCTTCCTGTAGCAGGTTTTGATCGCAAAAACCCGTTCAAGAATATACCAGTACTCATCAAGTTGTTCAAAAGCCAACGGATGGCCAAACAGATTATCAACGAATTCCAACCACATGCTGCTGTCGGAGTCGGAGGTTACGCAAGCGGACCAACCTTGAAAGTTGCAGGCAACATGGGGATTCCCACCCTTCTCCAAGAACAAAATTCGTATGCAGGGGTAACTAACAAACTTTTAGCCAAACAAGCGCAAAAAATATGTGTTGCATACGAAGGCATGGAAAGATTCTTTGACAAAAGCAAGATTATACTAACAGGAAATCCTGTAAGACAAGGTCTTTTAAACCACACTATCAGCCGTGAAGAGGCTATCCGCATGTTCCATTTGGATCCTCAGAAGAAGACGGTACTTATTTTAGGCGGAAGCTTGGGAGCGCGGACTATCAACCAATGTGTTATTGAGAACATTTCCAAAATCAAGGAATCAGGTGTACAATTCATTTGGCAAACAGGTAAGATTTACATCAATGACGCCATAGCCGCCATAGCAAATGCAGGAGATGTTACTATGTTGCATGTAACTGATTTTATCAGCAATATGGCTGCTGCATATAGTGCAGCAGACTTGGTTATCAGCCGTGCAGGAGCTGGTTCCATCTCTGAATTCTGCTTATTGGAAAAACCTGTCATTCTAGTTCCTTCACCAAATGTTGCCGAAGACCATCAAACAAAAAACGCTTTGGCATTGGTTAATAAGAATGCAGCGCTTTATGTAAAAGACGCAAATGCAAAAGAGGAACTTATAGACAAAGCTATACAAGCAGTAAACCAACCTGATTTATTGAACAATTTAAGCATCAATATCTTTAAGTTAGCTTTTGCTGACTCAGCCAACATTATTGCAAAGGAAGTTATCAAGCTCGCAAAAAAATATAAGGAAGAACATGGATGTTAACACTTTGAAAGCGGTATATTTCATTGGTGCCGGAGGAATCGGCATGAGTGCATTGGTTCGTTATTTCTTGTCAATCGGCAAGAAAGTAGCTGGTTATGATCGCACGCCAAGCGAACTTACCCAGAAACTAATAGCGGAAGGTGCATCTATTCATTATGAAGAAAATATAGAAAGCATCCCTAATGAATTCCATGATGCAAATACAACATTGGTAGTATATACACCTGCAATTCCAACAACACACGCTGAATTGACATATTTCCAAGAAAATGGATTTACCATTCAAAAGCGTTCTCAGGTTTTGGGTATGTTAACTCAATCCAGTAAAGGTCTTTGCGTAGCAGGCACTCATGGCAAAACTACAACTTCAACCATGACTGCCCACCTATTACACCAATCAGATGTGGGCTGTAATGCCTTTTTAGGAGGTATTTCTAAAAATTACGGTACGAATCTGCTCCTATCGGACGAAAGCGAATATGTAGTAATTGAAGCGGACGAATTTGACCGTTCATTCCATTGGTTAACACCTTTTGCATCTGTCATCACAGCTACGGATGCTGACCATCTTGACATCTATGGGACGAAAGAAGCCTATTTGGAAAGCTTCAACCACTACACATCACTTATCCGTCCAGGTGGCGCATTGATTGTACGCAAAGGAATTGAATTGGAACCTCGTTTACAAGAAGGAGTTTCTCTATATACCTATTCCCGAGAAGAAGGTGACTTCCATGCTAAAAACATACGTATCGGGAATGGCGAAATCATATTCGATTATGTATCACCTTTAGGCAACATCAAAGACATACAATTAGGTGTTCCTGTTGCAATCAATATAGAAAACGGTATTGCGGCTATGGCTTTGGCGCAAATCAGCGGTGTGAGCAACGAAGAAATAAAGTCTGCAATGGCTAGTTTCGGAGGAGTAGACCGTCGTTTCGATTTCAAAATAAAGAATGAAAAAATCGTATTCTTAAGTGACTATGCACATCATCCGGAAGAAATCAAACAAAGTATTCTTTCCATGCGTGCATTGTATGAAGACAAGAAAATTACCGGTATTTTCCAACCTCATCTATTTACACGAACACGCGATTTCTACAAAGAATTTGCAGAAAGTCTTTCATTATTGGATGAGGTAATACTAACTGAAATTTATCCGGCACGCGAACTCCCTATAGAAGGAGTGAGCAGTTGTCTTATTTACGATCATTTACGACCAGGTATTGAGAAAACACTCTGCCCAAAAGAAGAGATATTGGAAATCTTGAAACATAAAAAGATCGAAGTTCTTATTACATTAGGAGCCGGTGATATTGAAAATTATGTCCAACCCATTTGTGAAATACTGAACAAACAATGATAAAGAAAATGTTCATACTCTTGTTTCTTTTGTTGATTATTGTCTATCTAGTCATAGCTGTAACAACATTCAACGCCAAGCCTGAAGAACAGACTTGCGAGGGTATGGAATTGGTCATTAATGACAGCATCGATTATGGGTTCATCACCAAAAAGGAAGTACTGCGTTTATTGACAAAAGACAAAATTTCTCCCATAGGAAAGAACATGAGCGAAATCAATACACGCCAATTGGAAGATGCACTAAAAAAACACCCACTTATCGGAGAAGTGGAATGTTTCCGAATACCTAACGGGAAAGTCGGAATTGAAGTCACGCAACGCATTCCTATCCTTCGCATTATGGCATCCAACGGAGATAATTATTATTTGGATAAAAAAGGCGTAATCATGCCAACAGCCAACAATGCTGCTAATGTAGCCATTGTTACAGGATATGTAGACAGGAATTTCGCACAAAAAGAACTTTACGAGTTCGGTATGTTCCTTAAAAAGAATCCTTTTTGGAACGCCCAAATACAGCAGATAAATGTAACTGCTTCCAAAGAATTGGAACTAGTTCCCCGAGTAGGCGAACATATTATTTTCATGGGCAAACCAGGCAACTATGAAAATAAATTTGACAGACTGAAAACCTTTTATAAAAAAGGGTTGAACCAAATAGGATGGAACAAATATAGCAGAATAAGTCTGGAATTTGAAAATCAGATAATTTGTACAAAAAAAGAGAAGTAAGATATGGCAGCAACAGAATTTATAGTAGCAATAGAATTAGGGTCATCGAAGATTTCCGGCATTGCAGGAAGAAAACTTCCTGACGGCAGTATACAGGTATTAGCAACAGCCAACGAAAATGCATCGGGTTGCATCCGAAAAGGCGTTATCTACAACTTGGATAAAACCACCCAAAGCCTTACTTCAATCATAAAAAAATTAGAGTCGGCATTGAAAGCTTCCATCGGGAAAGTATACATTGGTATGGGAGGACAATCTTTGCGCACCATACGTAATACAGAAAGTCGTCACTTGGATGAAGAAATTAAGATCTCTCAAGAATTAATAGACGAACTTAAAGACAGCAACCGTGCAGTACCTATTGTCGGCTATGAAATACTAGGAGTTGCGCCACAAGAATATAAGGTAGGGAATGATTTCATTACAGAACCTGCTGGAGTACAAACAGACCACATTGAAGGACATTTCCTGAATATTATTGCACGCAATAACTTAAAACAGAACATCGCCCAATGTTGTGAAGCAGCAAACATCGAAATAGCGGATGATGCGGAAGATTTGATATCCCCTTTAGCCTTAGCCAATGCCGTATTGACATCAAGCGAAAAACGTTCGGGATGTGTACTCGTCGATTTTGGAGCAGACACGACTACCGTATCCATTTATAAAAACAACATTCTCCGTCATTTGGCGGTCATTCCTTTGGGAGGAAACAATATTACCAAAGATATCTGTAGCCAACAACTCGAAGAGGAAGATGCAGAAATGCTAAAAATCAAGTTCGGCAAGGCTTTCATTGATACAAATGCAGAAGTGGACGAGAACAAGACTTATTCATTGGACAATAAGAGCAGTATACAGGCCATATTATTGGAGGACATCGTAGAGGCTCGCATCAATGAGATTTTGGACAATGTATTGAATCAGATTGTCTTGTCTAGTTACGACAGTAAATTGATGGCCGGTGCCATTCTTACAGGTGGAGGTGCAAATCTGAATCTGATAGAAGACGCATTCAAAACACGCACTAAAATTGATAAGGTCAGAATTGCCAAAGAAACACAGTTTGTATTGAAAGGCGTCGAAATTAAGAAGGACGGAAGCAACAATACACTTATAGCCTTATTGGCTGCAGGAAAAGAAAACTGTTGTTTGGTCATGCCTGAGAAAACAGCCATCAAGCCTGAGACTCCAAAGAAACCTGCAACAATCATTGAACGCCAACTTTTTACAGAAGACGGAAGAAGCACAGTTGAAGTGGAAGAAGAGGAAGAAATGAAACGTCAGGAAGAAAAAGAACGAATCATAGCAGAGAAAAAGGCTTTAAAAGAGGAAGAAGAACAAAAGAAACGCAAGAAATCCGAATGTGAAGATTTGATTCAGGAAGCTGTTAAGTTCAAGAATGAAAATAATTACAAGGAAGGATTGAAGAAATTGGCCAAGGCAAAAGAGATGAATATACCAGAAAAGAAAGAGGCTATCAATGAACTGGAAAATGAACTTAAAGCGGCCAAAGAACAAAATAGCGTGTTCAGAAAAATAGGCACAATATTAGGCAAATTGATAGACGAAGATTAAAATTAACTGAATACATCACTTGATAAACTATATAGATTATGTTTGATGAAAATAACAGAATGCCGTTCGATTTTCCATCTCCAACCTCATGCATCATTAAAGTGATTGGTGTAGGTGGTGGCGGTGGCAATGCGGTCAATCACATGTATAAAGAAGGTATCCACGATGTAGCATTTGTGGTATGCAATACTGATAGCAAGGCTTTGGAACAATCACCCGTTCCAACCAAACTCCAACTTGGGCACGAAGGTCTTGGTGCAGGTAACCGACCTGAGAAAGGACGCGAAGCGACAAAAGAAAGTTTGGAAGAAATCCAAAACATGCTGAACGACGGCACAAAGATGGTATTTATCACTGCAGGTATGGGTGGAGGAACAGGTACAGGTGCTGCACCACTAATTGCAAAAGTAGCAAAAGACATGGACATCCTTACCGTAGGTATCGTTACCATCCCATTCCGTTGGGAAGGACACAAAAAGATAGACCAAGCCCTAGACGGTGTAGAAGAAATCAGCAAGAATGTGGATGCTTTGTTGGTCATCAACAATGAAAAGTTGAGAGAAATCTATTCTGATTTATCAGTGCGTACCGCTTTTGCAAAGGCCAATGACACTTTGCTCATTGCAGCCAAGAGTATTGCTGAAATCATTACCATGCGAGGCATCATCAACCTTGACTTCAATGATGTGAAGACAGTACTTAAGGATGGTGGTGTAGCCATCATGAGTACAGGTTATGGCGAAGGCGAAAACCGTGTCACTACTGCTATCAATGAAGCACAACACTCACCATTGCTCAACAACAACGATATCTTCAAGTCGCAAAAGGTATTGCTCAACATCGCATATAGTAGCGAACACGAGTTGATGATGAACGAAATGGAAGAAGTCCACGAGTTCATGAGCAAGTTCAATAGCGAATTTGAAACTAAATTCGGTATGGCTATTGACGATTCATTGGGTACACAAGTCAAAATTACTTTATTGGCAACTGGATTTGGCGTACAGGACATCCACATGCAAGAAATGGATGACCGTATGAAGAAGCGTACCATCGAAGAAGAAAAACGTCAAGCCGAAATCGAAGAAAAAGAAGAAAAGAAGCGCGACAGAAGAGAGATTTTCTATGGAAAAGACACATCTACCAAAATTCGTCGCAAGCCACGTCGCAACATTCATATCTTTACGATGGAAGACCTCGACAACGACAATGTTATTAGCATGGTAGAAACCACACCGACATTCAAGCGCAGTAAAGACATGTTAGAGAATATTCAATCAAAGGTTGCTTCCGACAATGACCAATTCATGAATGAGGGGGAAACTAATGATGAAAATGAAACTATAATAACCTTTAATAACGACTAATTATGGATATGTTTGAACGCATCAGTAACGATATCAAGGAAGCCATGAAGGCTAAGGACAAAGTGAGATTGGAAACATTGCGCAACATCAAAAAAGTGTTTTTGGAAGCAAAAACCGCTCCGGGTGCCAATGATACATTGACAGATGACGCAGCTCTCAAAATTATGCAGAAGCTTGTAAAGCAGGGTAAGGATTCGGCTACACTTTACACCGAACAAGGTCGTGCAGACTTGGCTGAAGCTGAATTGGCACAAGTAGCTGTTATTGAAACTTACTTGCCAAAGCAAATGAGCGCTGAGGAATTGGAAGCAGCTCTGAAAGCTATCATTGCCGAAGTTGGCGCAGAAGGTCCGAAAGATATGGGCAAAGTAATGGGTACAGCGACCAAGAAATTGGCCGGTCTTGCAGAAGGTCGTGCAATCTCTGCCAAAGTGAAAGAATTGTTGGGATAAGTATCCTTTTCTAATACATGCAAGAGTTTCATTGAAAAGTTCTTCATCTTTTTCAAAAAGTCCTTGAACTTTTTAAAATATCTCTTGACGCATTTCAAAGTGCGCCTTGACACATCTCCGGATTCGTCAAGGCGCATTTTTATTTTTCCAAGACGAAATCACAACTACATGAAAAGATAATAAATAGGTATACAAAATCAATCAAACAACTCCTTCAAAACATCAATTGACTTCAAAACGGGGAAATCAGGAATATGCAAGCGGTAGTAATCATTGATTACGGTCAGACAACGGTTACGCTCTACTCGGCTCATCCCAAACAGATGCATTGTCTCATAATTCATACGAAGCAACAAACGTATCCGCCCTGCTTCATCAGGTTTCAAAAAAGAGCCGCCCATTGGGAGCAAAGGAGTGAAACAAGCGTTCAGCATATCAAAATAACATCCTTCGGTGTAATCGTCTACATTAGGATATAAACCCAAAAAGCGGGAAAAACGCATCAGAAATACCAAATGGAAATTGGCAAACGACTTGTTTTCGCACTCGTCCAGCCACAGGATGGAATGGCGCAAATAGGCAAAAAGAGGTACATTCGCCTCTTCTTCCCGCAAAGCACGATAAAGAAATTCAGCCAAAAACATAGCAATGGAAGACTTGTAAGGATGATAGGGCAACGATCGAAAAGGGAACAACAATTTGGCTTCCTGTACACGATGCAGATTACTGTTAGGCCGGCAATCAGCCTCAACCTCCACGAAAGCCAATGGTTGGAAAAGAACGCTACGCACATTGCTCTTTCGCGAACGAGGAATTTTGACAAGGAACGACACTCTCCCACCCTGTTCGGTGTAGATATCAACAATGTTAGAAGTATCATTGTACTTCAATACATGCAACACAATTCCAGTCAACTTCTGCAACATATCCTTTCAAGCTTCTAGTTCTACCCTACAAAAATAGTGAAATCAAAGGATTTTGCACAAAATCTTATATTTTTTCTTCGGAATGTTTTGCCAATTCAAAAAAACGCCCTATTTTTGCACTCGCTTTCGGAAAGGAAGCCGATTCTTTGAAAATGGTGTGGTAGTTCAGCTGGTTAGAATACCTGCCTGTCACGCAGGGGGTCGCGGGTTCGAGTCCCGTCCATACCGCCAACCAAATTCGCCAAGGCGAAGAATCTCAAAGAAGGATGGTCCGTTCGTATATCGGTTAGTACTCAAGATTTTCATTCTTGCAAGGGGGGTTCGATTCCCCCACGGACTACTAATAAGAAAAAAAGAATAAAGAACAATTTAAAGATTAGTCGAGATGGCAAATCACAAATCATCAATCAAGAGAATCAGACAAGAAGAAAAGAGAAGACTTCACAACAGATACTACGCTAAGACTATGCGTAACGCTGTAAAGAAGCTCCGTAACACTCACGACAAGGCAGAAGCTGCTGCTATGTTCCCAAGTGTACAGAAGATGTTGGACAAGTTGGCAAAGCGCAACCTCATCCACAAGAACAAGGCTTCTAACTTGAAGTCAAAATTGGCTGCTCACATCAGCAAGCTCGCTTAAGTAATACACTTAAGTCAACGATAAACGAGGCTGAATCTGAAAAGATTCGGCCTTTTGTCGTTTCTCGGGCATGATCTTCATTTTGAAATATTTTTTTATGTTTTTTACCTTCCAAAAGCCACTTTATTAGCACATTTTTTCGTATCTTTGAACACTAAATAAATTGAACAAATCAAGATGACTCAAGAGGAAAAGATGAATGGCGAAAACAACTATTCCGCCAGTAACATTCAGGTATTAGAAGGATTGGAAGCAGTACGCAAGCGCCCGGCGATGTACATCGGCGACATCAGCGAAAAGGGCTTGCACCACTTGGTTTATGAAGTTGTAGACAACTCTATTGACGAAGCGTTGGCGGGCTACTGCGACCATATTGAAGTATTCATCAACGAAGACAATTCCATTACTGTACAAGATAACGGCCGTGGCATTCCAGTGGACTATCACGAAAAAGAAAAGAAATCGGCACTCGAAGTGGTTATGACCGTACTCCATGCCGGAGGTAAATTCGACAAGGGTTCTTACAAGGTGTCAGGTGGTCTTCACGGGGTGGGTGTATCCTGCGTAAACGCACTATCCACTCACATGACGACCAATGTGTTCCGTAACGGAAAGGTATACCAACAAGAATATTCTTGCGGTAAGCCGCTCTACTCCGTTAAGGAAGTGGGCGAAAGCGACCGTACCGGTACACGACAGACTTTCTGGCCGGATGCCGACATCTTTACAACCACTACTTACAAGTACGAAACCCTGCAAAACCGTTTGCGTGAATTGGCATACCTTAACAAAGGAATCACCATCTCATTGACTGACCTTCGCGACAAGGACGAAGAAGGCAATCCGCATACAGAAACTTTCCATTCGGAAGAAGGTGTGAAGGAATTTGTACGCTTCCTGAACAATCAGAACAACAACACACCGCTCATTGACGATGTGATTTATCTGAACACAGAAAAGCAAGGCGTGCCTATCGAAATCGCCATTATGTACAATACCGGCTATCGTGAAAACCTTTATTCGTATGTTAACAACATCAACACCATTGAAGGAGGTACACATGTAGTAGGTTTCCGTACAGCATTGACACGCGTTTTGAAGAAATATGCAGAAGAAAACAATGCCAAGGCAATCGAAAAAGCAAAGATTGAAATCCAGGGTGAAGACTTCCGCGAAGGTTTGGTAACCGTAATTTCTGTAAAAGTATCGGAACCTCAATTTGAAGGACAGACCAAGACCAAACTCGGCAATAGTGAAATCAGCGGCGCCGTAAATCAAGCTGTAGGCGAAGCATTGAACAACTACTTGGAAGAACATCCAAAGGAAGCAAAACAAATTGTAGACAAGGTTATCTTGGCTGCTACAGCCCGTATAGCAGCACGCAAGGCACGCGAAACCGTACAACGCAAGAGTCCGATGGGTGGTGGAGGTATGCCAGGCAAATTGGCAGACTGTTCCAGCCGTGTACCTGAAGAATGCGAATTGTTCCTGGTCGAAGGGGATTCTGCGGGTGGCTCTGCCAAGCAAGGCCGTAGCCGTGCAACCCAAGCTATTCTACCTTTGAGAGGTAAAATCTTGAATGTGGAAAAAGCAATGTGGCACAAGGCTTTCGAAAGCGATGA
>JAEIGA010001414.1_pt1 | contig 37503 bp, 52 predicted proteins | sample 9270691 | NCBI WGS metagenome assembly JAEIGA01 (sample SAMN17057246, study PRJNA624740) | gut metagenome | biome: biome; isolation source: fecal sample | host: Bos grunniens | place: China: Xizang | collected 2019
ATTTTGGAAAAAGGTCACACTTCGGGATAAATGGACGCCGCGGGGTTCAGCGCAGGGGGAGTTGTGCCCCTGGTTCCCCGCTTCGTCGCGTTATTCGTCGTCGTCTTCGTCGTCGATGTCTTTAAGGTCTTCGAGGTCGTTGTATGTCTTTCCGCTGGTGTTGAAACCGAAGACAGCGCGAACGAGCTCGAACTCTCTGCGGCTGCATGTTTCGACATTCGTGCCGTCGGCCAGTATAAGGCGCGCCTTCACTGTTCCCCACTCCACCTTCTTCACGTCGGCCTCCTTGAAGGTGTCGGCGTCGATGTTCAGGCGGCCGGTGCGGATGTATTCCGTTAAATCGTCCGCGAGTTGCTCTTGTTCATTATATCTGTCGTACACTCTGTCCCTGTCCCGTAATCTGTAAGCGTATGTGCTCGGGAGGTAGTCCTCCAGCTTGAAGGGGATGCCGGTCGTGTTATCTTCGCGCCATTCCTCCATGATTGCGAGGTACTTCTTTACTTCGGGCATCTTTGCCAACAGGTCCGCGCGTTGCTTTGTCTGTGCGCGCTCTGCTTCTTTCAGCGTGTCGAAGAAGCGGTCGTCCTTTTCAGCTTCTGCCCAGCCGCCGGCGTCTTCTTCTCGGTAGGCTTCCACCTTCCCCGTTTCTTTGTTCATAAGTGCCTCCACCTTTTTGGCGTTAATGCCTGGGTAATTTTCGGCGAAGTAACCCATTGTCTTCTTCTCGTACATAGTTCTTTTTGTTTAGTGGTTTGTAACTCTTAACTATTATCTATTATCTATTAACTCTCCACCCTTCACCCTCTCCGCGTTGTGTCTCGCTATCCATGCGTCCAGGCGTTGCAGTGCGCGTTCGTGGTGTATCTCTTTGCCCCGTGCCCGTTCGCTCCGGTGGATTTCGGCGTGGTGCGGATAGCACAGCGCGCGCAGATTGTTCCACGCAAAGGCGAGGCCGGTGCATTCGGCGTCCGTTCGCCCGCTCTCTATGGGCACGACGTGGTGCACGCATTGCGCTGCCTGCACGCGTCCCTCTGCCTGGCACTGCTCACAAAGCGGGTGTGCTGTCAGATACTGAAGGCGCAGGCGTTGCCAGCGGGCGCTGTTCATAAGTTGGACGTATAACTTACCGTGTGCCATTACCTCGTCTTTTCGTCGTTCGGCTTTATCTTGTAAAATGCTTTGCCTACGGGTCGGCCGTGTTCGTCGAAGCCTGTGTAGTGTATGAGCTCCGCGCCTTCGCGCTCTACGATAGCCATAAGCGCGCGCTCCAGCTGTGTCGTGGGTTGGTCGTGTCTAATTCGAAAGTACTTCATCATGTCGTTTAAGTCGTTAATGTTGTTTAGCAGGGGCGGGCGGACTCGAACCGCCCTTCATGGGGTCGCGTTGGGTATGTTGCCGGCCTTCAGCTCAAAGAAACTTTTAAGAAGGCAGCCGGTCCTGACTGGCAAACGATCATTCTTTCTTTGATTCAGCGCGACTGGTCCATGGCACCGTGCGCCCCCGTTAGTCTTTCCACAGTTGCTCGCGCACCTCTTTAATTGCTTCCAGTGTTTCGCTAACTGCGTTTAATGCGTTGTCGATTTCGTGGTCAACTATTATGCGCGTCCTTTCGCCCGGCTGGTCGAATGCTTCGGGCCATTCATCACCGGCTATGAGCAGGAGGTTGTTCGCGTTCTCGTTAATTGCTACGTAGTCCAGCTTCCTGGGCTCAATCGCGAACGCGGAATTGCCCGCCATTGCAATAATGCTCTTTAGGTAAAACTCTTTTCGTGTCATGGTTTTATTCTTTTTTCATTATTCATTATTCATTAGCGAAGCGCTCGCGCTACCACTCGCACCCGAAGGGCTTAAAGTCCATGTTATCCTCCAGCCACTGGCGTGCCTCTTCGCTTCGCTGTTCTTTCGCTTTGTCTTCCTCTTCCTGCTTCCGGCGCTCTGCCTCTTCGAACATGTCCAGCGTGCGCGCCTGGTGTGTCTTGTAGTGGTCGGCGTTGTGGTCGCGCCCCCATTCGTCCCGGTTGGCGTCCTCGAACTCCGCCCGCATGGCGGCAATGTCGGCCTCGTGGGCGTGCAGGTCGAGCAGGTGGTCAATGAGTTCGACCACGCTGTTAATGTCGTACTCGCGTGCAAGGTCCATCATGCGCTGATAACGGCGGGGCATTAATAGCATGAGGCAACGCTCGAAAATGTCCTGAATGTTCGCCGTTTGGGACCATTCGCCGAAGAAGGGCTTGTGCACCATGATGCCCCGGCACCCTCTGCGCTTTCCCTCTGGGTCATACAGGAAATATATGGCCTCGCCGATCACTCGTTCGCCTGTCGGGTCTGCCAGGTTCAAAGCATCGCGCCAGCCCACCATGTGCTCAAATATGGCCATGGCCTGCTCCATGTCGGGCGTAAGGTTGTGGCGGTCGTCCATGTATCGGATTAGCGTGTCGATGACCATTTGCACGAGGTCGTACACGGACATGCCCTTCTTACGTGCCAGTCTGTTAATGCGGTCGTATGCGAGCGGGCTCACCTTCGTGGCCAGTACTTGGTATTTGTCGTTATCCTGCATTTCCCTCGGTTGGTTTGATGTTGAACTTTTCCTCCAGTGCGGCGAAGGCGGGATGCTCGTCGCGCCACTGCTCTATGAGTGTGCCCACAGTCTGGGGTGCCTGTCGTCTCAGCTTCTGACAAATGAGGCGCGTCACGATGTCGGCCACGTCGGCCTTCTGCCCGTCGCTCTCCACCCATAAGTCGGTCACGTACTTGGTATTTATCGTCAGGCGGTCGTAGCCGATCGCGTCCACGCGCTTCTGCCATTCGTCTATGGCGTCGTGGTCAGGATAGAGCACCACGTGCATGCCCCGGCGTACTATGGGCGCCAGGCGCTCGGCGTTGAGGTTTCCCTTGCCTCCAGTGGCCAGCCACAGCTGGCGGTGTGGGTTCCCGTAGGCTATGGCCATTATTAACGCCGTTTTCTCGCTTTCCACCAGGTTCACGGTAGCGTTGGGGTAAATGTTCAGCAGGTGCTCGCCGAACAGACAGGCGCCCGTGTCCCACTTCTTTTCGTCGTACTTTCCAGCCCGTGCCAGTCGGCTGTGTATCCAGTCGCTGTTATATTTCACAGTCTTAAGCCTGTGGCCGTCTTCGCCGTAGCGCAACATCTTGCCGGTGAGCGTGCGCCCGTATTCGTCCACGAGCCAAAAGATAGTGAAGCCAGATCCGTCGCGAGTGGTCCCCACGTGGTAGGCGTCCAGCGTCTTCTCTATGCGGCGCAGCTGTTCGCTGTTCCAGGGGAGCGACAGCAGCCAGCGCACCAGCCTGTCCTCGCTCTTCACGATGTCACGCGTCGTGTGCATGCGCATGCTTAGTGGTATGGTCAGCAGGGGCAGTGGAGGCGCAGGCACGTGGGGCTTGCAGGGCTTAGGGGTGAACTTCTCCGAGCCTTCGACGGGTATGCCGTACTTTCGTCCCAGGTATTGGATAGCCTCAAAGAATGTCATACGTGCGTAGTCCATGAGGAAGTCAACGGGACCGCCGTGGGCGTTACAGCTGAAACAGTGGTAAATGTTCTTCCGACGGCTCACGCGGAACGAGCCCACGTGGTGGTCGTCGTGGAACGGGCACAGGCATTCCCAATTTGCGCCCTTCTCCTTCAGCTCTGGGATGTAGTCCTCGATCACGTCCACGATGTCGGCCGCGTCCTTTACTTTTTCAATGGTCCACTTATCAATCATGCGGCGGCCTCCCTTCTCCGGCAGTCGCCCGCCAGGGTGTAAAAGTTAAAAACGTGTGCACATGCGCGCGAGAAACTGCGACCGCATGTCCCCTTCCCTTTCTTTCCCAGCGCCCCCATACAGGCGCAGGGAAATGGGAAGGTCACTGCGGGCGTGTATGTGTATTGGGAAAGTTGGGTATATTTCCCTTTAGGGAAATACCCTTTTAGGAAAGTTACTTTAGAACGGGCATTCATCGCTTTGTGAAATTATGGTTATCTCTTCAGGATTGAGGACATATTTAACGTGCCTTTGTCCCTTCTCGCGTGTCTCTTTTGGCTGTTCAATTATGAAGCGGCGGTTGCGTGCTACGGTCCCGTCGGCTTGTAGTTTGTCGCGGCTTGTTTGGTGGCCTCTCGTGCGGAATATGCTCCACACCTCCTGCATGGTCGCGGGCCATGTAATGTCGTGCTGCCCGTCTGTCAACCATTTGCGGATGACCTCCGGCTGATCATTGTCGAGCGGCTGCTTGGTCAACTGCTCAGGCATTCCCCAACCGTTAACTGGGAGCACCTGGAACTGCCAGTCCTCCACGTCGCGGCCGCGTGCCTTCAGCTGGCGCACGTTGAATACGGCCTGCCCTGTGAACTGGTTCTTTTCCTTCTTTGCCACGAATATATCCGTAACCTTGCGCTCCAGCATGCTGCCAAGGTGTCCCACCAGCTTGTCTGCACCGGGGTTCTGGTGAACCAGGCACCAGAGGCTGATGTCGTAGTGCGTGGCGGCCTGCATACACTTGTATATGATTTCCGCACACTCCACGTTCGCGTTGAAGTCTCCCACCACGTCCAGCAGGCCGTCGATGAAGCACACCGTAGGCCGGTAGGTATAGAGCGCCTTCAGGACCATGCGCCAGCGCATAACGCTCGCGGGAACTTTGTCGCCCTTGCTCGACACTTCACGCAGGCACAGGACCACAAAGTCGTCGTAATTCTCACCAACGACGCGCCCTACCATAGACAGGACTCGGTTCTTCATGGCGATGGTGTTCGCCTCTTCCATTTCCGTGTCGATGTATAAGACGCGAGGCTCTGGGTGCGTCGTGGTGAGTTCGTAACGCAGTGAGCCAAATTCCCCGCCCAGTATGGCGGCGATAAACTGCGCCAGAAGCATGGTCTTTCCATTTCCGGCCTGACCAGTTACCGCGTGGATGCCGCCGAGCGGAGCGAAGCCCACACCGTTGTACGATAGGACGAAGCGGGGCGCCGCGTATTCCTTCGTAAAGTCCAGGCGGTAGGGCTCAACGTCTACGCCGAGCCACTCGTCTGCCTTCAGGAACTCCTCGTCGCTGTTCGCTGCCTGCCTGCGCTCCTGCTCCAGCTCTTCGCCCGTAGGCAAAGGAGGAAGCGTGCCGGCGTCTTCCTCGCTGAGCAGCTGGGCCTCGGAGGCGTCCAGCTCTTCGTCCGTGTATCTCTTCTCTGGGTCGTACATCTGTGCGTTACTTTACGAGTTCAGCACCATAGGCGCGCACGCGGTTGTACCATGCGCCGTTATACTCGTGGGCGTCGAACTTATAGCTAACCTCGTAGCACGATCCCTCCTGCAGGTTCAGCTGTGCGATGCGGTCAGAGCCAAACACCTCGAACACGACGCGGTTGGGGTACATTTCCACAGTCTCCAGCAGATAGGTGGCGACCTTCCACTCTCCGTTCGCTCCGTTCCCGGTGCGCTCGCTGATCTTCTTCTTTATTATGCCTTTAATTCTCATTTCTTAACTATTATCTATTAACTATTATCTATTAACTATTCTTTAGCGTTTGCGCGCATAAAATGCCGTCTCTATGGCTTCGCCCCAGCTTCTGCATGTCTTGCGCACCATGTGCCAATTTTCGCCCGTAATTTCGCCCGTCTCTGTGTCCACGTACATGTCGCGTGGTGCATAGGTGGCGCGCGTGTTCTCCCCCATTATTTCGTCGTGTTTCTTCACGCGTTCAACGTCGAGCCATGAGGCGTGGCGCTGTTCTTTCGGCACATATTGTGGCACGGCGTCACGTTCAAAGTAACCAGGGCACGCGCTCAGGTAGCCTCCACTGCTCAGGCAGCGCTGATCGGCTACACTAAGGTCGCAGATTGTGGGGTGATCACAGTACACGGAAACCATGGCGCGTTTAATTGTTCTTTTGTTCGTAAATGGCGAGCAACTTATCAATGTTACGGGCCACGCGCTTCAGATGCTTTGCAAGGTCCGCGTCTATAAGCTGGCGACCTTCTGCCAGGTACTGGACAGCGCGCGGAAACGCTGCTTCGTCCACGCCTTCCTCTATCATTCCTTCGAGGACATCCTTAAAGATTTCGAGGTCTACGCTGTCGTACATCATTTTTTCCTTAATGTCAGATATTAACGAGTGCACGTCGTAGCCGTCGAGCAGTTCTTCCGATGATACAGGACCGGCAAACACTTTGCCCTCTGCGTCCTCCACTACGGCGGTGTATTCGTTCACCCATGCGCTCATTTGGTCGTCTCCTACCTCGTAGGTGTAGAAGGCGGGCTTGTCAATTATTGAGATAATTCTTTCCATAGTCGTATTTTATTTATCGTTAAACATGTTTTCGAGCTCTCTCTGCATCCATTTGGGGGTAATGGCTGACCAACCGCCCAGGGCCAGGAACGCGAACCACACCAGGCCCACCAGATTGGGCCAGCCGAGACTCTCTTCACCGTAGGGGGCGCGCGGGCCTCCGTTCAGGATTAACACACACGGCAGCGCGATAATGAGCGCCAGCACGATTGCAAATACTTTCTTTTTCATTGTCTTTTGGTTTTGGGGTTAGTAATTTCTTTTGTAGCCTGGGCAGGACTCGAACCTGCGCTCATTCCCACTATTACATTCGCGTTGCTCCTGTTACGCTCTTTCCAGGCTCCACTCAGATTTCCGCCTTTATTCTTTATTCATTCTACATTATACTTTAGCGAAGCGCAAACGCCCCTCGGCAATGAGGCGGGCGATCTTCCTTTGCGGGTAGGTCCACTGCTTCGACCTGTGCTCGTTTCCCTCGCTGTCGATCATGACTATTTGAGTACGTGGCAACAGGTGCCCGTTGCTCTTCAGCCAGGTGGGGCTGAACATCTGAAACCTGTCGCACAATTCCGCGCTCGAAATCCAGCGCTCGTCCATGCGCTCGTGCTCAGCTTCCAGTGCCTGGCGCACGGCGTCGTTCACTACCTGAGCAATTTCCAGCCTTATGTCTTTGTCTAAACGCATTTTATTATTTTAACATTTTTTTTAATACATTTTGTCTTAGAATAAAGGGAAAAGCCGTATCTTTGCCTGCAACCACGCCTTTGCAAAGTCGGCCCCGCTGGGCTCACCGGCTCCCCCTTACTGGCTCTTTATTATTGGGAACCGGTACAAAGGTAATAAATAATTTATTATAACGATACATTTTATCGTGTCTTTTAAGGTTTATTAACACTTTGACGTATTATGGACAATAAAGAACGTATTAATGCCGCATACGAATACCTTCGTTACATGCGCATTATTAAGACGCAGGAAGACGTCGCGAAAGCTATGGGGACATCGCGCAGCAATGTGTCCGCAGCCCTTTCGGGTAAAAGCTCAGTTCTTACGGACTCTTTTATATCTCGCTTTGCTGATGCTTTCCGCGAGTACTTTAACCGACGCTGGCTTTTGCGTGAAGAAGGGCAAATGCTTATTAACAAAGAAATAGGAAACGCGCCAACCGTCGGGAACAGCATCGAAGCCGATGCCCTCACACTGGCGGCGCGTCTAATAGAAAGCACAGAGCACCTTCGCCAGGAACTCCATGCAGAGCTCGAAGAGGTGCGAGCACTACGCCAACAGCTCGCCGCCCTTCTCTCCAGTTATTCATCCCCCGCCTCCCTCATGGTGGCGGAGCCTAACAAAAACGAAAATGACACCTAATTATTAACCGTTTCCCCTCCCTCCGCCTCCACCCCTGACTCTCACCCCGTTACAGGTGTAATCGCAACCCCTTCCGAATCACACGTGGAAATGGCGCAGAAGGCCCTATTTATGGGCAATGCGCCATTACAAAAGGGAAAAACGAAAAACGCGTTAATGGTGTTTTATGGTCGATTATGGTAGTTTGCGGCGGTTTGTTTTACCCATGTTTCACCGCTGGCGGACAGGTGGGGAAACAAAAACACAAAAAACATGATTACAACCAGCATTGTATTTGACCACAGGGGCAGGACGCCGCGAACGTCGGCCGGTCCCCTGGAGGTGCGCGTGACTATCGACCGGCGCTCGTATTATATAGGTACGGGCGTACGCGTGCGACGCGCGCAGTGGTCCTTCGACCGCGTTATTAACCACCCAGAGGCGGACGTGCTTAACGAGCGGCTCAGCATCGTGCTGCGGAAGGTCCTGGACGAAATAAACCAGTGCCTCGCACGTGGGCGCGAAGTGGACGTGGCTGCCATTCGCCGGATAGTGTGGGGACACACTGAGAGCTCGCGCGAGTTCCTGGAGTGGACGCGTGAACAGGTGGCGGCGCTGGACGTGGCGCCAGGCACGCGCAAACACTACGACACGCTGTGCAAGCGTCTGGAACAGTGGGAGGGCATGAAGGACTGGCGCAGCGTGAACGTGGAGAACGTGTACGCCTTCGACGCGTGGCTGCACTCGCTCAGGCGCAGCGCGTCAAACATAGAGGAAGCGCTGGGCACCACTCCCCCACTGCTGAGCGACGCAGCTGTGCATAATTATCATAAGTGCCTGCGCTACCTTCTGAGCCGCGCCGAGCGGATGGGGCTCATTATGTCGAACCCGTACAATGCACTCCGGGGTGAGTTCGCGAAGGGGGAAAAAGAAAATACCGAGTATTTGACAGAGGAAGAGATGAAGGCCTTCGAGTCTATACACCCCGTAGCGGGCACAGAAATGGCCCTCTCGCGCGATTTATTCGTTTTCCAGATGTACACCGGCCTGAGCTATTCCGACGCGCAGGCGTTCGATATTTCGCAGTATAAGAAAATCGACGGGAAATGGCGCAGAACCGGCGAACGGATAAAGACGGGCGTGCCGTTTGTTAACATGCTTTTGCCGCCTGCTGTGGAGGTCCTGGAGCGTTATGGAATGAAGATCCCGAAAATTAGCAACGAGAACTACAACCGGAACCTCAAAGCGCTGGGCATGTGCGCGGGCATTTCTATCCCGCTGCACTCGCACCTGGCTCGCCATACGTTCGCCACGTTCATGCTACGCAACGGGGTGAAGATTGAGAACCTGGCGAAGATGCTGGGTCACGCGGACATTTCACGCACTCAGAGGTACGCGAAAGTACTGGCGGAAAGCGTGCACGAAGATTTCGCCATGATTGAGGAAAAGCTGAAGGGGAAAAAGCGGGACTAAATATGCGATTTTCGCATGTAGAGGTAATAATTTTATTACCTTTTGCCTGGTCATGTTATTGGCGTTAATAAGATGATGCTTGCCCGCCTTCGTGCCTATGTTTGCAAGCGTTCGTACCTATGCTCGTGCAAGCGCGAGCGGGCGCTTGTATATAACAAAGGGGAGGCTTTCGCCTCCCCTGGTTTGTTATTTGATGTTATAAAGCCATTCCCCGCCCGGCTGTGTTTCGTAATCTTCGGGCCACTCTTCCCCGCGTTTTAATATAGAACTCACGCTCAGCTTCACACGTTTTTCTCCGCAGCGCCTTCTGTTCCCAGCTGTTACCTGAAGCGTCCAGAAACTAACATACACGAAAGTATAGGCTTCGTTAACGAATGCGCTCACGTGGTCGTAGGCGTTTAGGTCAATCCTCTTTGTTTTTATTATCTTGTTTAATAATTGGCGTGTCATGGTCCCGTGTTTTAGATGTTTGTGTTTTGTTTGTTTGGTGGGGAGGCTGAGCGCCTCCCCTGTTTCTGCTATGCTATTGCGTCCATTATAGCGACCCTGTGGCCTGCTCTTAATAATTTGGGGAGATTAGAGGAAAGCATCTCGCGACCAAACCCTGCAATGTTAAGCAGGCAGCCCTTGCGATTAAATTGCCCTATTCCGAGAACGCCCGAAAGGATGTCGGCGTCTTCTTCATAGGACTCGTAAAACTCGCCATTGCGTACGAGTATAACCAGGTTTTCTTCGTTCCTTCTGGCTTTTACAGATGTTACTTGATTGTAAATGCTGTAATCGTTTTTTGTGGTCTTTTTAGTTGTCATTGTTTTGGTGCCGCTGTTATCCGTTGCCGCCGGTGTTAAGTGTTATTTGTTTTTGTTTGACATTACAAAGGTATAACATTTGCAAACTTTGTGCAAATAAAAACACAATTATTTGATTTTATGTGTTTGTTCTGCAATCTCTTCTTTACAAAATAAACAAATAAGAACGCCGAAAGCTATCCTTCGGCGCTCTTTTTCTGCAGTCGGGCATTTTCCTCCCTGATTTGTTCGCGCAGGCGTTCGACCTCTTCGTCGCTTATGGGCTCGCTTGTTTCGCCGCGCTCCAGTTCCCAGGGGAACTTCAGGACGTCCTGCGGGCGGTGGTATTCCTTCGCGCCCCTCGCTCGAAGCCAGATGTAGGACTGCCAGCGGGCAGGCTCCCAGGTTAAAGCAGCGCGGCGCCTGTACCCGCGTACAATGGCGCGTATTTCCCAGAGTCTGAGGTCGTAGAGGAACTCCCGGCGAGGGATGCCTATCTCGCCCACGAGAAGCGTGTACACCTCGTGGGCGCTGGTTAGTTTTTTGGCGTGTCCTCTCCCGCCTGCTCTGGTTCCTCAGTCTGTGCGACCTTTGGGACCGTTAACCACTGCGTCATCGCTTCGACTGCTGCCACGTTCAGGGCGCCCACCTCCTGCCCTGTGGCTTCTTTGGTCAGGCGCTCCATGGTGATCGTGGTGTCGGGGTTGTTCACTATTACAACGGCCATAGCCAGCGCGGCCATGCCCTTCATGTACTTAATGCCGTCGAGCGTGAACGGTTCGCCGGCTATTTCCTCGTAGGCTATCTCCACGGCCATGTTGAAACGTACGCGGATGTCTTCGCCGAGGATGTGGATTGTCTTCTCTGTCATAGTTCTGCGTGTTTGTTGTTATTCGCCGAGCGAGAGCTCTCCCACACCCGTAAGCTGGCACGTGTAGGTGGAGTCCTGGCGGTTGGCGGCGGTAATGCTTAAGTCGGTAATGAGCGCGGAGCCACTGAGCCACACGTCGCCCTGCTCGCGATTGCGCGTGCCTTCAGCTCCTGCGAAGGTTACAGCCACAGGCTGGCGCGCCTCCATGGCGGCGTACAGTGCAGCGAAGCCGGTGGCGTCGTCTTCCACGGCGTAGGTGATAGCGAGCGAGCTGTTGCTGCACCCGATCACGACTGTAATGTCGGCCGAGGCTGTGTACGTCTTCGAGGTCACGCTGCTGCTGCTCGTTACGCTTGCCATTGTGTCGGCGTTGAACAGGGCCAGCGTGGTGCTGCTGGGCGATGTCAGCGTTATGGTGTCACCAGAGCGCAGGCGCAGGGGTGTGGGGTTGTAATACGCGGGAGTCTTTCCGGATGCCGTGGCGCACTTCACCACGCCGCCCAGGAGGTAGCCGTCAGTCACCAGCGCGTCGACGCTGACGTCCCACGACAGGCCAACGACCTCGTTCTCCGTCCAGTCGCCGTCGCTGTCCTTCGTCGAGCTGTCCTCTACCTGTGCAGCCGTGTGAAGGGTGCAGGATGTAGAAGCAGCCACGACACTGTCGTCGACAAATATGCGAAGGTTCTGTCCTTTTATTGTCATGTCTTATTTCTCCTTATAAAAAGCGAACCCAGGCGCAGCATGCGCCGCGGCTGGGCTCCTTGTTTCCCGTTGCTGTTTAATCGTCGATTATGAGAGGGCGCCGGTGCCTGTGAACTGGGCCGTAATGGTCGAGTTCTGACGGTTGGGCGCGTTGTAGCTCAGGTCGGTAATGTATGCCGTGCCTGTCTTTTTCAGCGTCGAATTGGTTGCCGTGCGGTTGTTGGTGCCGTTGGTCACGTCGAAGGTGAGTGTGACGAGGGTCTTGGCGAGGCACACTGTCCACAGGTCTGCAGGCAGTTCGCCGTTGGTGCCGTTGTCTGTTGCAGTCACCAGCGAATCGGTGCTGGCGTCCCACGACAGGCCCACGACCTCATTCGAAGCCCAGTCCCCGGTGTCGTCCTTCGTACTGCTGTCCTCAGTCTGCGCTGCTACGTGAAACGTGCAGCTTGTCGCCATGGCTATGCACTTGCCCCCAACCATGACGCGGAGGTTCTGTCCTTTTATTGTTGCCATTCTGTTATGCGGTTGTGCTGCATGCGTATGTCAATACTTGCCAGTAGCAGGGCTTCAGGCTGTCGTACTCAATGCGCCCGGCCGTAAGCTGGTAGTCGAGCGGTACCAGGTTTTCAAGATATGCGGGTATTTCCCCGTCCTCGAAATACTGGCGCACACTCGTGCGCACTTCCTCGGTGAGCACGTGCAGATCGTCGAGCGTGGCGGCACATACCTCGATGCTAATCGTAACGCGGTCCTCGTCGCCCTCGAAGCTCCCGTCCTTCGTGAAGCCTTCGTTGGTCAGCCCGTCGAAGGTCACGACGACGTAGGGCGTGGGCTCGTTAATAAGGTCCTCGTCAGGCACGGGAATGGCTGTGCCGTATATTCGCCCGCCCAGCGCCTGCGTGAGACTGGTGCTCGCGCGAAGGGCAGCTACAAATATGCTATCGGTGTGCAGTGACATTGTGCAGCGTGTTAGACATTGTTTGTTTGTAGGGCTCCCCCTTTTGCCTGGGCGACCGGCTATCGCCTCGACCGCCCAGGCGGGGAACTATCCCAGAGAAGAGTCAGGGGTTAGTTTGAGCCGGTTCCGTCTTCAACCTCGTACAGTGCGAAGGCCTGAGAAGGATAAACAGCAGAGTTGCCGCTTCCTACGGGTGTGCCTCCGTTGATGTAGATTGACAGGTCAGTGAAGGACCATGCCATGTTCAAGGTGACAGCTGTTATATTCTTTTTTGCCACACCTTGACTCGTAGCATCTACCGAAAGCCTGGCGGTTCCGTGGCTCTGAACTGCGAACCACTCCCAATAGCCAATGCCGATGTACTTCTTGTCGGTGGGCTCTAAAGCTGTGCCACCGGCGTTCAGCTTGGTATTGAGGTAGTGAGTAACCACGTAGGGGTAGCCAGCGCAAAGGCCGTTCTCGATAACGAAACCAGCAGCGGCACCGGCGAGGCGTGGGGTGGCCTTCAGCTGGGCCTCGGTCTCGCGGTCCATAACCAGGCAAACGTCACCCTCGAAGAAGCCCTTGTCGCTGAATGCAGCGATAGCCATAAGAATGGCCTTGTAGGCACCGTCGGTCAGGTCGATAGTGCCAGCAGCAGAAGCGCCAGAGAAGGGGCCCTTGTTGCCGGTCCACTCTGCCTGCGAGTAGAGTTTCTCGGCCAGGTACTTGCGGAGGGCGATGGTGAACTTGGCCTGCACGAATGCCAACAGGTCGAAGGCAGCGTTGTCGATGGCCATGTTGCTCACGGGAACGGTCAGACCTACGCGGCGAGGTGTGGGGCTGATCTTGGCGAAGTCGAGCACCTGGTCGGTGAGGGCTTCCACCTCTCCCAATTCCTGCATTTCGACGTCGTTCACGCTTACAGGCCAAATCTCGTTGCCAGTTACGCCGGTAACGATGCGCAGACCCTGAGGCATGCCCAGGCCTTCGTGCAAGGTGGGGATCATCTCGTGAATGGTGAGGTTAATGGCGCCAGAGGTCTGGATGTTGGCGGTAACGTTACCGGCAGCGGGTGCGAGCAAAATCTCGCGGCTTTCCTTGCCTTCACGCACGCCCTTCAGGTACTCGCGCAGCTGTGCGTTTTTGTCCTCACGCTCGCGATACTTGGCCAGTTCGGCGTCGCTCATCATGTTGGCCAGCTCCATTTTGTTGAGTTCGAACTCGTTCTTAAGCTGAAGCTCGCGGGCGAGTTCGGTCTCGTTGAGGGCTGTGCGGCCCTCCTTCTCGGCGGTGCTGTACATTTCACCGAGGAGGCTGGTGATCTCGCGATTGCGAGCAGCCAGCTGGGTTTTGGTTCTTTTTTCCATACTTTAATCGGTTAAAGGTTGGTATTGTTTTCTATCTCTCTCTTCATGTTTTCGAGGTGACGGCGGCGCATTTCTGCGGCCTGCTTTGCCTTCTCTTGTTCCTCACGTGCCAGGCGTTCGCGTTCTTCACGCTCTGCAATGCCGCGCGGGGTTTGCTCGTACAGCTCGCGAGCGTTGACGCTCGTCTGTCTGTATGCGGGGTCCATGCCGATTGTCAGCGCTTCCAGGGCGCGAAACTTTCGGTGCGTTATCTTTATTTCGCCGTTCGTCTCCTCGCGGTCGTAGTCCTGGGGCCAGAACTCGAAGGAGCAGCCGGTATAAACGCCGGAACGGATGAGAGCGAGGGCCCTGTCGCCGAGGTCGCATTCGGGTGCCTCGAACTCGAAGCGCACGCCGCGCTCGTCGACACTCATGCGCAGGCTGGCGTTGGGGTCGCCATACGCGCAGCGGGCGATTGTATACTCGCGCTCGTGCAGGAGGTTCATTTTCACGTCCTGACTGTTCAGGAACTCCATGGTGCAGGCCTCCGGCGCGATTACTTCGCGGAACGGGGTGCCCCAGTCGTCCAGGAGCTCACTCTCGGCGTTGAAGACGATGGCCGTGCCTTCAATGGTGCGAGACTGGCCCTCCTGAGCACTCCCGGATGCCTGCTCTCTAATGCGCAGCTCGCACTCGACGGTGCGGCGCTCGCTTTTTCTGATGTCGTTGTCATTCATTTTGCAAAAGCTATTCTTTACCCTTCGGGTAGTTTTACGTCTGGGGTTTACTATTCGAAAAAAGTCCGATGTAGGCGCAGCCAGTGGGCCGGCGTGTCCGATGTTTTCGTCTTCCAGCTCCCGTGGTCGTAGTGCAGAGCGTAGTCGCTGACCATAATGCGCTGAAACGGGAGCCCCTTCGCCTGTATGGCTTCAAGCAGCCACGCGCCGGTGTCATACCAGCGGGCTGGCTCCTCGTGAGTAAGCGCCCACATGCGCTCGGGGTTGTGGTAGCGTATGCCGGCATCGCGAAGCATGGGCACGTTCAGGTAGCACAGGACAGGTAGCAGGCGCGGGATGTTCGCGACGCTTCCAGGCGGGTTCTTGTGAACCTCTCCCACTGCTGCCACGTCAGATCGCCACAGCGTGCCCGCGTCGCGACGTATAAGCACGTCGCTGTCCATAAGCAAAAAACCACCGGGCAGGACGTCGCACAGCGCGTCGATACTCGCGGAGTGTTTCGAACTTCCGTAATTGCTGCGGTCACCTGGAACAAGGTCGCGCCCTTCGAGCATTCGCGCAAAGTCGACCAGCTGGCCCCGTGTATTGTCGAGAATGGTCACGTTTTCGATGTCGCTCTCCAGTGGGCGCTCGTCGGAATTGTCCCACACGGTTACGCTGCAGCCAGGCGTGTGCGCATTCAGCGAACGTATGGCGGCGTCTGTCAACGCTGGCGTGTTATAGTTCACGATTGCGACGTCCCTGTCTGTGTAGAACTTCAGGTGGCACCATATCCATGCGGAAATAAGGCGCTCAGCCAGGAACCCGGGCGCGCGCATTTGGTACGCTGCTTTGTCTTTTCCGAATGCCTGCTGGTATCGTGCCCGCCAGCGTTCGACGTCACGGTCGCAGCCGACAGCCTTCGCGAACTCGTCGAGAATGGGGAACAACCAGGCGCACAGGTCCATGAAGTCGGGCCAACGCATAAGAAAGCAGCAATTTGGGATTAACGTCAGGGAGTGGCGAAGGTAAAGGGAGTACATATTGTCGCGGCCAAAGCGTTTGTTAAGAATGGCCACGGCCTTGTCCATGTCCTCGCGCAAATGGCAGCGCACGTATTGATCGGCCACACTGTGCCCGAAGCGCATAGTCGTGAACACCTGGCACTCTCCGCGCTTCGGCGTTCTGCGAACATGCAGGCGCCGGCGGTAATGCTCAAAACCTACGACGTCGCTCTTTACCTGGTTTTTCCAGACGTAATAAATCGTTGTGAGTTCGCTCCAGCAGGGGTTCAGGAAGTTAACATTTTCGCCTTCCGGCGTGTGGTGGGTGGCGAACAGCCTGTGCGTGCTGTCTTCAGTCAGCCCGTACTCTTCCACCAGTTCGTCGCGGTGGTAGGTAGTCCAGATCGTCGTCTTCATAGTTCGTACTTTGATTTTTGGGGGAGCCGCTCCTCGAAAGCCCGAAGGACAGCTGCACGCTGGTGCGCCCACTCTTCCCCGCTTCCGTTATCGTTGAGCACGAGGACGGCCTGCGCTGTCTTGATTACTTCGCACAGCTGCGGGGTGAGCATGGTGTTGTCCGTGTAAAGGGTTCGAGGGGTGTGGTCTATATATTGGCCGCTCAGATGCTGCCAATAGTTGAAAATGTACTGGTTAAAGTTTCCTGGCCTGCGGAATGGCGACGGGCTGGCGTCTAACTGTTCGCCGTGCCGGTCCCAGACTGCGCGCACAGTGCTCAGAAGCATGGGCGACAGCCCGTGGCTGTCCTTTAGCCAGGTATTTGGGAAAGTCCTCCCGAAATCGGGAGCGATGAGTTGTAACTCTTCGCGACACGTGCGCCTGAACAGGCCGGAGTCCAGCGCGCTCCACGTGCGCTCGGCATGGTGCAGGCATGGCACGCCGTCGCGAAAGAAGTCGCCAGGCGTGAGAGGTGCCAGGGGGAACATGTCGTCGTTGGAATAAATAAAGCGCTCGGAAAGTCCCGGAATGTTCCCGAGGTACATTTCGAACGCCTGGGAGTTGAAGGTGGGCAGGTGACGGGCCGGCATAATGTCCGCATGCGTCACGACGTGCGCCTCTGCTGTGTTCAGCCATGCGGGGATCTGGCTTTCACGCGACACGAGCACGTGGACGGTTCCCAGCCATGGGAGGTTCTGCTCTAAAGCTCTGAAGATATAGCGATCTGTGCCCCAGTTGCGCCAGCGGGCGCTCGACGTGCTGGCGTTTATCCCTTCGCGCTTGCATGTGCGCGCAAAGTCTTCGCGCCATTTCGGGTCGTCAGGGTTTACCAGGGGGACAATATAGTCGACACGATCCGTCATTCGGCGGCGTCTTCGTTGTCCTTGCTCGCTTCCTCCGCTGCTTCGCGTATGCGCTCATTCTTTCGCTTGAACCAGCCCATGATGAACTTGCGCACGCTGAAGTCTTTCTCCGCCCCGTTCAATACACAAATGTGGCCGTATATGCTGTCCAGCTCCCACGCGCAGGTGAGCAGCATAACGACAGCAGCCACGCGCAGCGCGTTCAGCCCCATGGGCTCGCCTATTGCTTTGCCCAGGAGGCCGGCGACCATTAAATAGCACATATAATCCACGGCCTTGTTTAGCGTGCGCCTGAATGCCTTCGAACGGCGTATGGGCTTGCCTACGAGCTTGCTCTCAGACAGGCCCAGCCAGAAGTCGGCAGCAATGAGCGCGAACGACAGGGCTATGAGCCAGCGCAGGTCGTAGATTAACGCCTCGATCTCCGTTGCCATTAATCCAATACCTACGGCCCGGCTGGTGTTGCTGATTATGTGCTTGTCGCCTATCATGACGAATGTATTGGGTAAAACTTAACCTTCGTAACTGCTGCTGCCTTATTTAAGGTCGAACCCGTTATCTCGGTTGTACCACGATAGTATTTATTATATGATGTCGAGTTATAAACCACACACCATACCGCGCTGTCATCATCGCCATATATTATTCTGCTTTCAACATCGCACCCGAACCCGTTGCCTTCGTAGTGGATTAGGTGGTTATGTGATTTGAATTGCTCGGCTTGCGTTGGTGTTCCCGTTCCCATATCCGTTGCCGTGTTCACACCTTCTGGCATTGCGTAAGCGCTGATGTTGCGATTTACGCAAACGATGCCGAAGTATGCAAACCAGTCAATGGCTTGTGTCATTTTTACGGAGTTAAATGTTTCATATCCTCCGTCTTTTAAATGCGTTTCCTTGTAGTGATAGCACGCGATTGTGTCATCGTGGTGCTGGTAAATCGAGGAAACCTCTTTGTAATAGAACTCGTTACAAGGTGTTAGCGGAATATCTTCCGAGAGGTCGATTATATTTCCGTCAGCAATGAAATTCACATAACATCCCGTATCATCTATCGTTTCACCATAATGATAGCCTCCAGTAGCACCCGCACCAGAGTCGTAGTTATACCCGTCCTCCCTCCATTCAAGTACGAACTCATTCTCTCCGGGTGTCAGTACATTTTCAAGTATAATCGTTTCTTCCCCATCCTCAAGTGTAACGATATTGGTGTTTTGCATCCTCCAGTACCATTGTGGAACTGCGTTATTGTTGGGGTTATACCAATATCCTATAAGCGTACATAAATAGACATTCCCACCGAGTCTTTGATATACATAAAAGTTGCTATATGTTGCCCATTTTGACGAGTTCTTAATGAATTTATAGTAAATGTTTGAAGGGCTCATCCTTGCCACATTTGCTTGCAATTCCTCAACAGCCTCATTAAGTCCTATCAACCCGATACTTTCGGATGATGTGTATTGGTCTGTTACATCCGTTGCACCCGTCAATTTTGCGAACTCCTCATACCTTGTAACCACTCCTGCGGACTTGTTCTCGATATAATACAAGTCCATTGTGGTCTCTTTTCCTATCTTGTCGTATGTTACGGCAGCGTTTCTTGTGCAAGTTCCAACCGAATTTCCGTCAAGATACGCGGTGTAAGTGTATGTCCCGTCTTCGATTGAAGTCAGGGCAACTTTTATTATTTGCACTTCGCCTCGTTTTACTGCGGCGTTTGTGTAGGATATAAGCCCAGTAGATGAAGAAGAAACCCTTATGTAGAGAGTTGTCGCACCAGAGCCATACCCTATTCTTGGGTAATTATAACTAGCCGTCGTATCCCATAATATATTTCCGCTTGCCGTTGTAACTTTTGCTTTTGTTTCGATATAATCGCCAACTTGCGACAATCCAATACTTTGCCCCGTGACGGTAGATGTTGTTTTATCAAAAACGGAATAGGCAAATACTTGTGAACCTATGCCGTTCATTATAGCGTTGTATGTCCCTCCGCTCTGTACGGGACTGGTGCTTCCTTCCGTTGGCGTTGCATCGGTTGCGACTACGGCTGAACTCGGCACATTTTGGTATGACCAAACCGTGCCGTTCCATAGTGCGATACCGATGCCTGACGAATGGGTGACGTTGCCAAAGTTCGTGTAAGTGCCTACGGCCTTGAGGAGATAGCACACGTTGGGGTTGGTGGTGTCTGGTGTCGTGGTCAGATCTGCCACGCCCATGTAGATATAGCCGGCGGCTACGGTGTCCAGCAGGGCCTGCACCTGGGCGCCTGTCTGTGTGAGGTTGTAATTTGCCATATTATGATACTTTTATTACATTTTCGAAGGAGTCGAGCAGCACGTTGCTGGCGCTGTCCGTGAGGATTTTCCCGCCGTTGTAGATCGACGGGGCGCTATCCATAGCTTCCGCCGTGGCGTTAAAGAAGCCGTTAAACGGGTCGGCCACGAGCGCCTGCACGGTGTACCATTTGTCTCCGACCTTCAGGATAGAAGCCGGAGACACTGCGCGGGTGTACGGTGCGCTCGTCTGTATGCTGTCGCGTATGGTTACAGCTGACAGCGTTATGATACGCGTCGCGGCGTCGAATGTGACGTCCGCCCACACTTCGTCCGACAGCTGCCAGGTTTTCGTGCCTGGGCGCGGGTTGTAGATGCTGAGCTGTTCCATGGTCGCGTTTATCTTAGATATACTTCGCAGTGAATGTCACCAACGCCAGGCGTTCCGAGTTTGTAAAGTTTTACTATTATATTGCCGTCCAAATACTTGCCGAAAAGTCCTATCTCTACGCCGTAGCGAATAGAATCGGGGTACAGGAAGAAATTGCCGTTGCTTTCGTTTGTACAGCGCACAGCAACAACGACGCCATTTTCCAACAGTTCGCGGACACCGTCGAAGCTATACTCGGACCAGTCAAGCGTCGGCGGGTTCCCTGTCGTATAAGGAACGAGAAGAAGGACGCCCTCTGGCGTTTCTTCGTCTTCGCTGTCGTCGGCTATTTTAACGTACGGCATGAGCTTGCACGAAATGCTGAAGGGCACGTTGTTCATAGTCGCCGGGCTCACTGCTGTGCGCTCCTTGTAGCTCAGATCCACGAGCATAAGGCCGGCGTGGATGATGTCGTAGGGGACACTCCCGCCGTATTCTTCAAGGATATTCGCATACGTGCGCCCGATTAGGTTCGCAATGGTTGCCTCTGCGCTGTTCCCGTAGAACTCGAGCAGGCTGTCTTCTGTGGTCCCGTCGATGCGTGAGTTTGCCTTAATTAGAGACAGGGATAAATAGTTCATGCCTGGACTCCTTCCCCGGCGCCTGCGCCGTTGCTTGTAGTGTTACTCGTGCCTTCCAGCTTCTCGCTGCCTACGCGTGCCAGGTTCGTCGAAATGTAGCTCAGATCGCCGTCCTCTACGCGTGGCAGGTTGTGGTCATAGCGCAGCTCGTTCACAGTCTTCACGCCTGTTTCGAGTTGCAGCTTGTCGGTTTCCGCCTGTCCCTTTAGGTCGAGGCGTCGCAGCATGTCGCCCTTCACGCAGAAGCGGCGCTTGCCGAAGTCCTCCCAGCCCAGCAGCTTGCTGTCGAGTTCGTCCTCCCATTCCTGCATTTTCGGCTGAATTGTTCGGAGCATGAACTCTTCCGTGGCTGCCTCCGGTGTCTTGTACGAGCTTTGCGAGTCGTCCATGAGCAAAGCCTTAGGCACACCCGTGAGGCGTGCGATTTCTGCGACCTGGAACTGGCGCGACTGCAAAAGCTGGAGCTCTGTCGACGACATGCTGATTGGAGTCACCCCTGTAATACCGTGCAGGGCGATGACGTCCTTCTGGTATATGTCGTCGTTCAGTTCGTCGGCGTAGCGCTTAAGCTCTTTTTTGTTCACCAGTCCGCCAGCCATAACGCCGAAGGATTGCGGGCCCTTATCCTGTTGCAATAATAGCTTCATTTTCCCGCCCTTCGCCGCGTTCGCCATGGCCTCGCCGTCCTGAGTGGCTGCGAGGTTTAGCGCTTGCGCGGCGTAGGTGAGCGTGGGGATGCCCGTATAACCTCCGTAATCCCGGAACGTGTTGGGGATGTGCAGCACGTCGGAGCTGGGAACGTCGAACAGCGCACGCACTCCCCTGTCCGTCTGGTAGGTGAGAGCGTAGGTGTCCGTCTCCGGGTTGTAACCTCCCAGCATAGCGAGCCAGAAATAAACCGGCACGCCGTAGGTGTCGCGCTGTATATATATGAGGGCGTTGCCCTTGGTGATAATGTTTATCTCTGCCTGTTGCATGAGCACGGTGGCCGTCATGAGCGGGTTGGGGCGCTTTTGTAACAGGTAATTAATGCGACGGTCGTCGCCATACATGGCCGTCTCGTAGTTCCTGCCGGATGCGCTCCAGCGCTGGTACTCGATCACCAGCTGGCCCATGGTCTTGGCGCGAAGCTCCACGGCCCTGTGCCAGGCAGCTATTGTGAGCGCGGCGTTAGGCGACTGCACGTGCACGACGTTGGCGTCGTATGTCCCGCCCGCCGCTGTCGACGAGGGAACCTGCGGCGTGCTTATACTCTCGCGCCTGGAGCCGAACCAATTACGGAAGAAATTGTCCATTTTATTGTGTTTTATCTCTACCCTTCGGGCGGTTTGTGGTTGTGGGTTTACTCAGGCGAAGCCAGGGCGCCGACGCCTTCAAAGCGTATGCTGCCCGTGGCGATGTTGCCTTTGGTTGCTGTTATCTTGCACTGTGAACAAATGGCCGTACCTACGAGCGACAGGGCACCGTCGCCTTCGTCGTTAATGTGCAGCACGTAGGACTGCCCCACCATGGGCGGCTGTTCCGTGAAGTCCTGCACCAGGTATGACAGACTCACCTGCCAGCTTTTCCGGCCTTTGCGTCGTTCTTTCCAGTCTCCGGTCGTCGGCCCCGTCGTCTCTATGGTTTCGACGTCGACGTCTATCTCGCACGATTTCGACATGCCGACAATGGCATTGTCCTGGGCGTCTGCGATAATGATGCTTTTTCCGAATGTTACCATGTTTTGCGGTTGTGGTTATTGATTAGTATTTACCCGCCTACGACCACCAGCGGCTCGTCGTTCGACGTCAGCAGCAACCAGTCGTTGCAGTCGGCCAGGTTGTAGGATGCGGGGGGCGTCCACGTGCCCATGTCGCCGATCGTCAGTCGCACGATGCCCTCGGCCCACTGCCTGGCAGTGGCTACGGGCGCCCAATAGTGCCCACTGGTGTCCTTCAGCGCGTAGCGTGGGGAGATATATTTCGCGCCTGTGTCTGCGACGTCTATCTCGCGCCACTCTGTCGGCGTCGAGTATAAGGCGCTCAGGCGGTCGCACAGGTGCACCTCCGGGCGCTCTATGTCCCCGTCGGCGTATGCAAGGCTTTGCATGTATGCGCCCGAACTGTTTACCACGAAGGCGGTGCCGAATTTGTTATTGTTGTCTGTCGCGAATTTGACGTCCACGGACACGTCCACGCCTGAATTGTTGTCGTGCGTGTCTGAATACGTCCGAGAGTCTTCCAGCGTCACGCCGCGGCCTGTTGCGGGCTGTTTGCGTACGACTGAAACGCCGAAATCGTGCAGCTTGTGGAACTGCAGCGCGCGCATGCTCAGGCTGGCATAGTCCGTTATAAATTCGCCCATTTCGTACTGGAAACGTCGTATATATATGGCCAGCTTTCCATTAATTGAAACTTCGACGGGCAGCATGTAGCCTTCGGCGCCCTGGTATAGGGTTTGATAGTTGAAATTGGGAACGATTTCGCCCGAAATATTCAGCGACGAGGGGTTGCTCTTGTTCCCTGTCGGGATGTCAAAATATGCGCCCTGCCACGAGCCCGTAGGCCTTAACAGCCACGCCTGGTTCGACGGGTCCCAGTAATAGTCGCCCAGCATGACCATGACAGACAGCGGGGACTGTACCGAGCCAGTCGCGCTGGACTCCACGGCGAAGTCTATGTTAGCATGCAGGCAAATGGCGCAGTCGCTCAGATTGTAAGGGATTGCCGTCTCGAATTTCAGGATAGAATAGCCGCTATTTACGTTGTATTCGGGACAGGGCGACAGGAACATGATGTCGGAAAGGTTGTACTTGTATTTGCTCGCACTGTCTGAGCTGTTCCACTCGTCGAGGCGTCTGAATATGGGATAATAATATCTTTCGAGCCCTTGCTGTACCAGATAGTCGCGCGCGGCTGTGTCCGTTGCCGGATGCCCGTCCCACGTTATTATGGTCCCGTTCGACAGTACGCCGTTGTATGTGGTTCGCAGTGGTGTGCAGTCGGCTGATATTTTCCCGTTGCGTTCTGTTATCGTCGTGGGCATGGCCGTGAAGTTCGCCACGTCGTCGACTGTTACGTCGATGATGTCCTCGTGCTCGTCGATGTCAGTCTTGACGCTCACTTTCTTGGCAGGCTGCGCCAGTTCGACCTGGTGCTGCGCTGTCATATAGACGGCGCCCTCCACGGGTGCCAGTCCTTCAGCGTTGAAGGTTGGCGCGTAGGTTTGCGTGAGCGTTGCCAGGTCCGCAAAGGGAACACCACGGAAACCTGCGTGCTCGTCGTATGCTGTGAAATACAAATCCGTGCCGTGCATGTGGAGCTCCCATCCCCAGAACTGGCACACGTCGCCCAGAATTTCCAGAGCTGAAGCGCTGGGCACATAGTTTTGCACGTCGAGGTTGTTCTCCTGCTCTGTCTCTATTTCGTAATATCGGACAATGGAGACAGAGGCAGCGAGGTCGGCCGTGGGACCGCTCAGCGTGGGGCCGTGCTGCACGATGTTGTTCACGAAGTAACAGTCGCCCCAGGTAACACCGGCGAGCGAAAGCACGCGAGAGAGCAGACGGGCGAAGGTGTTCGAACTCTCGCTGGCGTCCCATGGCAGTTGCACGCCTTCGAGCGCGGACAGGGGACACTGCAGGGGGAACTCGTACTCGTCCGTGCCTGAATACAGCGAATGCGTGAAGGTTTCCGGCTTGATGTATCCCAGCCAGCGAACGGCGCCGCCTTCCACGAGTTCGACGTAATGCGACATTGCGCTTGTAGGCACCAATCCGCGCCACTCGTCCTCGTTGCACACGATGCGCATGTAGCCCGACTGTGTGCGCACGGGAACGGTGAGCCATTCATGGTCGGACAGCTCCGCCGTGTAGAATGGCTCGGCGGCAGCCGTCAGCGTCGTGGCTGTGCCTGTAAACCCTTCGACGTACACGTTAGCGGTGTACTGTCGCCCGTCGAGCGATGCGAAGGGCATGGTGTACTTTAATCCTCTGCTCATGCGTTGCTCACGATCTCGGTTGCTGTTATCTGTATGGTGTTATCCTGGCGCACGGCGTGGTAACTTTGTATGTTCCAGGTACGACCGTCCCACACCAGGCGTGACTCGCGGGTCAGCTCAGGACACCAGCGCGTGCGCACCATAATGGTGTCGTAGGCGTCCAGCGCTCCCTCGCGCATGCTCTTAATGCCTCGCGAAAAATCGACAGCGGCCCACAGCGTGGTCGTGTCCTCCCATGTGGTTCCTGCTGAGTTGCGCCCGTATGTTCCCTCGGTGCTGGCGGTGCGGTTCTGAACCACCACGCGCTCGCGTAATATGCCGGTACTGTATGCCATAATGGTCAATTTTCAATGGTCAATGTTCAATGTTCAAACGCGAATAAGTTCGCCGCGTCCTGTCCTGCGCCCGTAGGCGTTAACGGCGAGGATTATCTGTTCGCCGCTGATCGTCGCGCGGCTGTTCATTACCTGGGCGGTGGACATGCCCGAGAGGTCGCTCGCCAGGCGGTCCTGCTGTGCCCGGTTCAGGATGAGCTCGCCGGAGTTCACGTTTGCCGTAAGCCTGTCGCCGTTGAACGATGTACCGGGAACAATACCACCTTCGGCAAAGTTTCCGGCCGTTTGGTTCTTAATGGTTGCAATCGTGGCGACCATGGTGCCCAAACCTGCAGTCGCTGCTGCTATCCAACCAAACACACCGGCGGCACCCGTTGCAGGTGACGCGGCTGCCTGCGCGAAGCCGAGGGCGATATTAGCCACAGCCTGGCCGACGATACCGGAAATCTTTGCGCTGGGGTCTTCAATCTGTTGAAGTGCTGCTCCTACGTTCGACACAGCGTTCGCGGCTGCCTGCCATGCCTGCGCCGTCTGTTTGCCTGTCGATGCGCTTCCGCCTGAGCCCACCTGTATTTCCAGGGGCTTCATGTTCGCACGTATTTGTTCGATGAAGGCGTCCACGCCTTCCTGCACCTGCGCCATGCTTTCCGTGTCCAGCCCGGCGATTAATGCAAGGGGCTGCGCGGCGATCTGCTTCTGCGTGCTTGCTATGCCTGCCTGAGCAGCGCCCGCGTCGATGGCGTTCGTGGCATTCTGCAGGGCCTGCTTGTACATGGAGAGCTGGGCCTGCAATTCGGCCATGCTTTTGGTGGTGCCAATGGTAGCGACGGCAAAGTCTTGTATCTTCAGGCCCGAGGACACACCGGCACCGCCTGCACCTCCTCCGCTGCGTCCGCCTCCGCCTCCACCTTCCGCGCGATTAATTGCGCGATACGACGAGCCGACCTGGCTGTAATACTGCGACGTCAGCGAGGCGCGGTTCTGTATCTGTGAGACGATGCGCTGGTACAGGTCGCCGTCGTCCTTGAACACGCCCCAGCCTTTATATGCGGCGTAGGGGTTTGCGCCTCCGGCGCGCACGCTCATGGATGCCTGACTGCCTCCCACTGTTGCCGTGTGCGCTGCTTCCCACTCGCGATACTTCGCGGCCATGGCGAGGTTGTGCTCGAAGGTCTCCATGCTGGCGGTGCCTTTCCTGAAGGCTTCGTTGCTCATTCCCAGGCGCAGAGCCTGCTCGCGATAAAGGGCGTTAATTGCGTCCGTGCTCGCTCCCACCTGCTGGCGGTAGATGTTGCCCACGTCGCCCATGGCGCTCTGAAGGTTGGCGGCGATCGCCTTCTTTTGTTCAGGTGTCAGGGTTTGACCGTCGCGCAGGCCTCCCGAGCTTCTCCCGTCAGCTGGTGCGATGTAACGCCCAGAGCGGAGCATTGCCTGCATGCGCTGGATCTCGCTTTGCTTTCCTGCCAGCTGTGGGGCCTGTATGGTTTGCATCGTGCCCAGACGGTCGAGGGCGTTGTATGCGTCGCGTGCCGCTTTCACGATGTCGTCAATACGTCCCAGGTAGCCGGAAATATCGCCCGTATTAATTGCCGTTAGGAAACCCTCGTACAGCGAGCGCGAGCTCTCGACGGTGCGCCCCCACTCGTCCACGTTTGCCTCACTGGCAAAGAAGGCGTCCGTGGCTACGCTTAGCGCGCCCTTTGCGGCTCCGAGTCCTATCTCTAACAGCTTAAGGGCGTCGATGTTTACTGTGAACTTCTCGGACAATGCGCCCAGGATGCCTCCGGTATCTTTGGCGGCGCGTCCTGTCTCTCCGAGCTCTTTCCCTACCTCGTCCAGTTGTTGGCGCGCGTCTGTTATCCTGCCCTTCAGGATGCCGAGCTGTTCGCTGAGCAGTTTGCCGTATTCGCCGCGCTTCTCTTCCTCTGTCAGGCGCTTATATTGCACGGATAATTCCGTATATGCGTCTGTGAGCTCTCGCAGGCTACCGCGTGCGCTCTTTGATACGGTCTCCATTTTGCCCAGGGACTGAACGAAGGCCCTATCCTCTTTGTCGAGAATGGCCAGCGTGCCGCCTACCTTCCGGCATGCGCTTTCCATTGCGAGCAGTCCCTGCGACGCGCGCTTAATCTTCGAGTCGTACTCGGTTGACTCGACTTTTAATCTGGTTATTACTTCAGCCATTGCTTAGCGTTTCTTTTATAAGGTCGTCGATGCGTCTCGTAAGGTCCGCCGCCGCTTTTTCCATTTCCTGGTGCGATCGTTCTCCGAACCAGTTACGCGCGCGGATGCGACCACGATAGCCTGTATTTATTGTCTTTCCGTACTTGCTTACGTCTCCGCCCCGGCTCCCTCTGTGCACGTGCTCTCGGTTGCCTGCTGGAGTGAAACTTATGGCACGGTCCTCTGTGCCTGCATTCAGAAAACGAAGCACGAAGCCGCGGTCGCTTCCGTAGTACGCCTCCAGGTTGCGCGTGCGTTCGCTTCTGTCGCGCCGATTTCCTCCGCGCTGTCCCGATCTGAGTGTGCGTGTAGGTGTATAGCTTCCGCCGCCTCCGCTTGCCCTTCGTTTTTGCAGTATGTTCACGTTTCCGCCGAGGATGCGCTTATATAACAGCGTGCGCACGGCCTTGTACGCTTTGCGCATGTCGCTCGCCATGGCGCTGGATGCTGCTTGCCCGAGACTACGGCGAACCTCGCCCAGGACTTGACGTATTAAGCCCTGGAGTTTTTTCTCCATTGCCGGGTTGCTCGTCAGGATTGCCTCCAGTTCTTTGCGCTGTTCGACGAAGCCCGCGGTGTCGAAATTATCGGAAATGCGTACCATACAATAAACCCCCGACTTCACGTCGAGGGTTTACCAAACTAACAAAACCAAAAAATCAATTAATCAATGAAAACGTAACACACAAATCAAGTATTATTTAATGAGTCTTTCTCCAGATTTTCAGGGCGCCCCAGAGGACGCCGGCGCCAGCGAACGCGAGCACGAGGTCACCCAGGCGCAGGCGCAGGCGTTGCCAGCGTGAGAACTTCCGCTCTACCTCCCGCACTTCCGTGGCGCGTATGGTGTCACAGTGGGCTATATATGTCGTGTCCGTGTGCCAGCGGTCGCGGAACTGGGTGTGCCAGCGCGTGAGCTCCACGTATATGGTCTCACCCTTCGCGTGTTCCCACACGTGCACGCTGTCGTGCAGCCAGATGCTGTCGCGGTCGTGCTTGGTGATGTACGTCGTATCTGTGCGCACCACTTCGCGCACCACCTCGTGCGACTTGCACCCGGTGAGCATGAGCGCCAGCATGAGCGCGAGCAGGGCCAAAAGTACGGCCACGACCTTAGCCAGGCAGCCGTCGTCCTCCGGTCCTTTGTCGTTGTTCACGTACGGCGTAATATTGTCGAGTGTCGCCTGCATGCTGTTATAAATCTTTGTACTCGTTTCTTGCGTCGAAACATGGGCACGCCTTCGGTGCGAAATCCCGGTGGCCAAACACGGCGGCGTTGGGGTACAGGCGGCGCAGCTCCATGATGAGACGGCGAAGGCCTTCAGCCTGTGCCACTGTGCGCGTGTCCCTGGGCATGATACCGTCACGCCCCAGCCCTCCGATGTACACCACGCCGATGCTGTGCGTATTATGGCCAGAGCAGTGCGCGCCGATCATGTCTACCGGGCGCCCTTTGTGTATGGTGCCGTCCCGATATACGACGTAGTGGTAGCCGATGTCGCTCCAGCCTTGCTGCTTATGCCAGCGCCGGATGTCGTCGACGGTGTAGTCCTGGCCGGCCTTGGTGGCGGTACAGTGGACAATTATCTCGGTAATAACGCGCGAGGACTTAGGCAACAGGGCAAAGCCCAGAAGCACGGCCCACGTGCGCAGGCCCACCACGCCGTCGGCCTTCAGGTTGTTGGTGCGTTGCACTTCCTTCACTGCTTCCTCGGTCAGGTTTCCGAAGATGCCGTCGGGCATGAGGTGCAGCAGTCGCTGCACGCGCTTCACCATGGCGCCCCGGTCTCCACGTTTGCAAATAATCATATTCTCGTCTTCCATGTTACACCCTGCCGGCGTTTTTGTGCTGGAGGTTTACCAACAAAAAAGGCGCGAGGTTTCCCCCGCGCCTGTGCGTCTGTGTTCGTGTGTCAGTCGATGCAGTGCTCTGGCCATGCTTCCGGGTTTGGGTTCCCGATGCGCCAGCGTTCCACGTAGTCGAGCGAGCGCCCCATCGCGTCGCCTATGGCCGCGAGCGTGTCGATGCCTACGTTATACCTGCCCGCCTCTATGCGGACCACGTGCGAGCGTTCCAGGCCTGCCCGTTGGGCCAGCTCTGTCTGGGTCATACCCTGCTCTTTTCTCAGTTCTGCAATGCGAGCGCCTATGCGCTGCCGTTCTTGTTCGTTTACCATAGTTTAATAGGTTTTAATTCTTATAACGTGCCCCTTAAGGTGTGGGCGGTTCTCCATATATTGGTCGCAAAGGTGCTCCGGTCCATCGAACAATATCTCCTGCACCTGCCCGTCGCTCGTGCGGTATATGGTCCAATAGTTCGCGGCGTCGTATTCCTTCTTCAGCTGTTCCTCTATTCTTTCCTCGATGCCGTTCCAGTCCATGTCGGTGAACTCGCGCTTGCATTCGCGAACGGCTTCGCGAAGCTCCTCCAGCTTCTGCACTCGGGTCATGTCTTCGTATTTCATTGTCTCTGAGTATTGTGGGGAGGGTTGCCCCTCCCCTGGTTGGTTGTTTAGTCTTCAAATTTAATATTGTCCCATTCTTTCTCGTTGAAGGTGTAGCCGTATTCGTTCATTTTCTTTAAGGCTGCGCGCTTCGCTGTCTTCAGGCTTTTATAGTATTTCCCGATGCTGAACCAATACTCGAAGCAGCTGTTATAATCGTCCCACTGGAGAGCGAAAACCATAACGCAGGACTCGTCGCCGCCGTTTGCAAAAAATCTCACCGCCGTTGTTTTGCTGTTGTTTGTTCTGATTGTTGTCATGTCTGGGGTGCCGCTGTTATCCGTTGCCGCCGGTGTTAATTGGTTAATTGTTTTTGTTTGACATTACAAAGGTAGGACATTGCCAAATATTGTGCAAATAAAAACACGATTATTTAATTTTATTTATTCGGTTTGCAATCTCTGCTTTACAAAATAAACACATAAGGCGCAAAAGATACGGGGAATTAATTATAAAATACGGGCAACTATTTCCAAAGCGGAAACGATTGCCCGGTTGATTATGTCGACGCGTGCGGTCAATTATGGGGAATAAACGTCGATTTTTATTGCACTCCCCTCCCCCTCTCCTTGGGAGAGGGCCGTGGAGAGGTTATTCGTTTGTCTTTCCTTCGGCCATGTCGTAGAGGATGAGGGCGGACAGCAGCGCCTGCACGCTGTCGACCTTGCACGAGTCGGCCTGCGTGGCCTTGATCGGCTTGTGGTTCTCCATGCCGTCCGTACTGGTAGCGAGTGCCACGTTGCCGAATTGCCAGGGCCACAGGGGTGAAGGGCTGAAGCGCAGCCAGGGCTCAGATGTGCGCACCATATACTCCAGCTCCATGACGGCGGGGTTATATGTGGCGAAGTTCTGGCGCACGGGCATGATGTACTGCTTCGGGTCGCCTCCGAGGGAATATATCCACGCGCTTAAATCGTTAACCACCTGGCGCGACTGGTAGGCGTCGTACCCAAACGCCAGGAAGTTGACGTGCTGCGAAAGTTCCACGATGCGAGCTGTCAGCAGTGAGGGCTGGAACACTTTGCCCTCGCTCACGTGGAGCCAGCCTTCCTTAATCCAGCGCTCATACATGGGGCGCACGCTTATGGCTTCGAGGGTGCTCTCACTTACCCAGCAATCCAGATCGGCAAAGAAGCGCGGGCCCTGGTGGTCTGGGTCAGTATTGACACACAGGTACGAGGCCGTGTGCAGGTCGTCGCCCTGGCTCATGTCGATGCCGGCGAACACCACCCAACCGTCCTCGGCCTTCAGGTCGTCGATGCGCATAGGCGTCTGCAGGCGTCGTATTTCGTCGGGCGTGAGCCACGTCTGCACGCGACTTGTTTGGTACACGTTGAACAATTTCGTGAGCGTGTCCACGCGCTTGCTCGGGTCGATGCGCGAGTCGGCGATTGCCTGGTCGTAGAAGGCCTCCTGCACGATGATGCCCAGCATGGGGTTGACCTTACGGCGCACACGCGGATGCGTGAACAGGTACTCCTCGTCGCGCTCCCACTCGTCGGGCTCCAGCAGCAGGCACATGCGGCGGTCGCCTTCGAGCGTGGGCGTAGCCTTGCCGCTCGCGTAGTCGAGCTCCAGCATGAGGTCGCGGTGCAGGCCGTCGAGTTTGTCCAGGAACGGCCCCGACTGAATGGTGCCGGCCGTGGTGGTGGTCACGGTCAGGGGCTCGCGCCGTGGTCCCATTGATGACTGGATGACGCTCACGAGGTTGGCCATGTCGCTCTTGCCTCCCACGTACGGACTGTTGCCGAACTCGTCCGGGGCACAGTGGGCGGCGAAGTAGCCGTCCTTCGTCTTGCCTCCGGCGGACAGTGCCCACAGCTGGGCGCTGCGTGGCTGTCCCGGTTTCCAGTTGACCTCTGTCGCTGTAAAGCGGATGCGCGCGCCCGTGGGGTCGAGCTGTCGGATGAGGGAGGCGGTGCGGTCGAATAGGAGCTTGCTCTGGCTCTGAGCGTTGGCGCAGCAGTACACCTCCGCGTCAGCGTCGCCCAGCATGAAGCTGATAAAATTCGTATATGCTGAGAAGCCCGTCTTGTCGACCTTGCGCGGACAGTAGCACGTGAAGTCTGTGCACAGGCGGCGCAGGTCCTCAATGGTGCCGCATTCGCCTTCGCGCTCTGTCTCCAGCATGGCACGCGTTCCTGCCTGCGTGTGCGTGTCTATCCATGCGCTCGGGCCATAGATCGCCGCGAGCATGAAAACCTGGAAGGGCTCCCACCTGTAATGAACCAGCCCCGTGCGCCCTGGCATGCGCAGGCCGCCGCGCACGTGGTGCCACTGTTCTCCCTGTTTCTCCCACTCTCCCTCGCGCAGGCTTATGGCCTGGCGCAGGCGGGGGAGGTCGAGGGGATAGGTGCGCAGCAGGCGCAGGAACTTCAGCCCGCCCAGCAGCTCGAACACGTTGTGCACGTCGCGCTCGCCTTCGCTGTCGTACACCAGTGAGGCGTAGTACGCGAGCAGGCGCGGGTCGATGTCGTTAAGCTGAACGGCTACGGCTTCCGTGCTGATCTTCTCTTGCAACAGTTGGCGCGCTTCACGCTTGGCTTCCTCTGTGCTCATGGCTTTCTTCTTTCTGTGTCTTCACTTGCTCGCGCCAGTTTAGCCAGCCGATCATTTTCTTTGTCACCTTCGTGCACACGTCCAGGGGCAGGCGCTGCACGCCCAGGTTCCACGCGACGAAGCTCTCAATGCACGCGCCCTTCGAGTCCTTCCAACCTGGTATTAAATAGATGCGCTGACACCTGAGTAGCTGCCAGATGTCGAGCAACAGGATTGTGCCGTACGACAGGCGACGCGACAGCCACGCCCAGCGGCTCCACGGGAACTCGCAGGGGTTCACGGGCTTGTAGCCTCGCTTTGTTATTAACTTGGCAGCGTGAGCGAACTCTTTCGCGTACTCTTCACGGGGGCGCCCGGTGATGCGCCCGCTAATGTAAACCTTTTCCTTCATTGTCTTGTGGGGTTCTTATGTTACACTTAAAATGTCTTTTTGCGAATGCGCGGTCCTTGGCGGTGTAGATGCTGAACCGCCGGCAATAGTGCATGCCGTTGTTCTTTGTCTTTCCCTCTGGCTCAGTGAACCACGCCCAGTGGATGCAGTTCTTGCAGTCTATCTTCATAGCTGGTTAGGTTGTTATTAAATAATCCCCGTCCTGCACGCCGTAGTCGTGCAGGCCTGTCGAATACTCTCCGGGTGTGTAGCACGCGTCTGGAATGGGCGGTAATGCGTCGTAACTGTCGTATAATACCCAGATGCGGCGGTCCTGGTCCAGCGTTCGCAAGTACTCGATATATTGGGCCACAGTTATAGGGCCTAAGGGCTTAACGCCGAAGGCCTCAGGGCTTACGGCGGAAGGCTTAGGGCTTACGGCGGAAGGCTTAGGGCTTACGGCGGAAGGATTAAGCCTTCCGGCGTCGGCCGGTTGTTCTTCCTCCGCAGGGCTGGCGATGATGTGCACGTTTACGGCGTCCCAGATGTAAGATATTAAAACGCTTTCCACGATTGCGCGGGCGTATTCCACGCGGATGGGTTCGACCTTTCCGAATTTGTAACTAAGCCGTGCGCCTGTGTCTCTGGAGAACACCATGCCGTCTCGGTATGTCTTTACGATGAACGTGCCCTCCTTAGCGTCCACGAATATGAGGCCGGCGTTATTCTTGAAGTCGCCCAGGTACTCGGTGATGAACTCCCCAACGGTGTGGGCCTTGTAACCCGTCACCACGTACTGCCGGCACGTGCTCGTGGGCATTCCTGTTATTGTTAGTTGCATAGTGGTTAATTGTTGTTAATGTTTACGACGCTGTCTATATATTCAAGAATCATGCTGTCGCGGTGCTCTACATATTCCTGCGTGTGCACTATAATAGAGTCACGCAACTGTATTTTTTCCTCCAGTGTTTTCAGTCTCTCCCCGTTTAGAATTGAGGCGCAAGCGGCCACGAACGCCGAAGTGCACAGCAGGAAGAAAGCGATGTTTGCTTCTGTTTTGCTCATAGTGGTTAATTGTTAAAGTATTGTTTGCATGTAAATCCTTTGCGGGGTCTGAAGTCCTCGAAGTCTGTGGTCTTGAAGGTCCACGGACGGTTCGCCCAGCGTGCGAGGTCTTTCTCATACTGCGAAGGCGTCCGGCTGTTAGTGTAGTCCCTGAAGGGCTGAACAAATGGGCGGATGCCCAGACGCCTGAGCGTGCGCAGGCGGTGCATGTCCTGCTCCCGTGTACTGTTAAAACCTACGAGCACGTAGCACGTAATGTTATACGGCTTTATGTATTTCGTCATGGCTTCCAGCTGTGGCGTGAGGTCGATTTGTGGGAGGTCCCAGGCTATGTGCACGTCGCCCTTCATTCGCAGCGTGTTCAGGGCTTCGGCTTGTTCCTCGTCCATGATGCGAACGTCGACACCGTGGAACCTCACGGGCAGGCGTTGCGCACGCAGGTCCTTGATCGCGTCGCGCCAGTCTGGTGCAGCAAAGAAGTTGTTGTCGAGAACTTCCACCCATTCTGCGCGCGGGTTCCACTCCATGGGGGAGGTACTGTGTATCGCTCCCTCTTTGTCGTGAACCAGACAGAAGGGACAGCGCCGGATGCAGCCGCGCGAGTAGAACTGGACCGAGAAGGGGTGCTGGGGATAAAGGTCGTAACAGAGTCCCGTGTGGCTTTCTATTTCCTCAGGCAGTCGGCTCTTTATGTCGTAGCCCGTGCCGCCTTTTACGATCTCGCTTGCAGAATAAAGCAGGGGCTCGAAGTCTGGCGTAAAGGTGAACACCTTCGACGCGTAGATGCGGTCGTAATGCTCAAACAACGACGTCATAGCCCACTCCACACTGTCGCCCTTGCTTCTGTGCCAGGACGCAATCTTCATTAATGCCACGTTTGGGAAGTTGTGCCCGTCTACGTCTATAAGTCCAATTTTCACGACTTTGTTATTTGTTCATTATTCAATAGCGAAGCGCTTTGTCTCGCGCGTCTCGTCTCCCACGCCTTCAGGCACTTTGCGCGCACCTTGTCGGGATTGCGCCGGTACCATTCGCGCATTTTCTCGCCGCGCTTGCGTCGGCTCTCCAGCGGTTCCACGCGTCCGGGCTTGAACTCTCCGGCGGGGTTTGCCCGTTCGCCCTTCCTGAAGCCTCCAGGATAGCCGAGGCGCTTGTGTATGATGTGCCCCAGCTTTCCGTTGCGGCTCCAGACGCGGCGCACCCACACGTCGTCCTTTGTCAGTCCCAGCTCGCGCGCCTTGCGTATCATGGTGCGAGGGGAAACGCCCAGCTCTCCGGCGAGTTCCTCGTTGAGAGTGGTGGCGAAGTGGCGGCGCAGGTAGTCGAGCATGTCTGCGCTCCAGTGTATGCGCGTGGCGTACCCTTCGCGCTCCACTATGCGTCCGAGTCCCTGGTGGTAAAATACGGCCTTCATGTCGTTGCCTGTCCGTTTAGTCGTTCCACGATGCGCTGTTCCCGCTCGCTGAGTTGGATGTGTATAATATTTTGTGCCGCCGCCTTGGCGGCAGCCTTGGCGGCAGCCTTGGCGGCAGCCTTGGCGGCAGCCTTGGCGGCAGCCTTGGCGGCAGCCTTGGCGGCAGCCTTGGCGGCATTCGTCAGGATGTGATCGCCAAATAATCCTCTCCCTGGATGATTGTCCAGGGCGCGGATTATGGCACCCTCCTGACGAGTGACCTCGAAGGTCACACCCCCGCGGGCTATCGTTTGCATGTCGGACACGCTCACCACGTTGTCGGGGTATTCGTACTTCGGCAAATTGACGCGGGCGTCCTGGCTCTTGCACTGCTTGATAAGTTTGTCCAGGTATGGGGCGGTCGTCATCATGACATCGCCGTACAGGTTCGAGGCAAAGTTGCACTTAACCACCGCACCATTCTCGAAGCGGATGCCCTCGCCAATAACGACAGCCGTGCAGAACTTGCAACAGCTGGCAATAGTGAGCCCAGGACCAAACAAGAAGAAGGGAATGTCCCGCGCGACGTAGAAGCGCACGATCTTCATAAACAGCGAGAATGGCGGGTTGTCTATTACGACGCCATTGTCGGGGTACTCCGCGTTCTCGTAGTCGCCCCCAGGATAGAAGGGGCGCAGGATTACCTTGTCGCTCAGGTCCACCACCGTGCCCACATACTCCACAACGGCCTCGTAGATGTCGCGGGGCGTGAATGTGTCGTCCGTAGTATTCGGACCTTCCACGAACTTGGCCACATACGACTCGTAATCGCGAAACACTATCGGGTTCTGACTACCTCCCGAAGGTTTCCGGCGCTTTGGCCTTACGTCCTCATTCTTGAACAGTTCAAGCTGTGTCATTGTCTTGCCTTCTTTGCTTCTTTGTAAAACAGCGTCATGGGGTTCTCTTCGTCGTCAGTGGTGCGCGCGTCTTCCTTCACCTTGCTGGGCGTTGTATTATAGTTCAGGCCCAGCGCCGTGAACTGAAGCGTGAGCGTGCGCTGCATGTCGCGGTACTGAGGGAGCAGGGGTTCGACGATTGTCTTCTCCTGTCCCATGCTCCCGGCCATGGTCTTGGTCATGTCGGACACCTCCAGCTGTTCCTGCAGGCGGTCGAGTATGACCTCATTCATGGCCGTTATGCGGATTTGTGGCAACAGCCACGCCTCGCACTCCTTGCCCGTGCGCTTCTTTATCATTTCCTTAAGTTCGCGGATGTATCCCGCCGTCGACTTCTTTCGTGCCATAGTGCTTTGTTAACTCTTTATTCATTATTCATTATTCATTAGCGCAGCGCGTGCGCTTCGCGCTTACGCTTCTCGCAGCTCTTCTATTTCCCGCATGGCCTTCTTCATTTCCCCGCGTGTGCGCCACATGTCGTCGAACTGTTGGCAAACGTCCTGCATGCTGTCGATCATGGTGCCGGCGTCTATCCACGACGCCTCCAGCTGATCGAGGCCGAGCACGATGTTACGCTTCGACGGGAGCGTAGCCAGGAATGCGCGGGCGTTTGGGTACAGCTCCTCGATGCCCTGCAGCCAGGCATTGCGCACGTGGTCGAGCTGAAGCTGTGAGGAAACGACCGAGACATCATTCCGCACGCGCCTGTGCTCGCGCTGGGTTACGTCGTTAACTATGAGCGGGCCGAACATTTCGTGCACTATTACCTCAATCTCCCGGCGCACGATGCTGCACGCCAGGTTGAGCGAGCTCCAGGCAGTGAGAGCCCAGCCCAGCTCGACGGGGTGCTTGTCGCCGCTTGCTTCCATTTCGAGGCGGAACTTGTTGGCCAGTGAGGTCACCATGGGGCGCGTGCGCATGTAAGCGGCGGCGCCTATGCCCGTCCACATTTCATAATACTCGCGGTCGGTGATGTCGCCGTAACGCTTGCGCACCTCGGCGGGCATGTCGTCCACATGGAAGAGGCGGTTCTTCTGAGCGTTCACCAGCTGGGCCTCTGTGTCCTTGAAGTGCTGGAGCGCTAACTTGAACCACTGCTTTGCCTTTCCCCGGCAACCTGGGTGCTTCTGGATGTGGTCCCACGCTTCCAGGCACACCAGCCATGCGGCATTGTTGCCGATGCCTGCCACCTGCTTCATAACTCCCATGGCCTGGCTCATGGTTTTTATGTATTGCTCTTTTGTCATTTTCTTTTATTCTTTATTCGTTCTTATTGTACTTTAGCGAAGCGCACCGGCTTCGGGCTCGCTCAGCGGTGGAACTTGATCTGCAGCTGCAGCGTGCACTCGTAGGGGATGCGGCAGTCGTTGTGCGTGCGGGCTGATATTCCCAGCTTTCGCCCTGGAAGTTGCATCCACGCCTCCCACCTGTTGTCGCACGGACGGCGCAGGGGGTGCGCGCTGTCGCGCTTGCTGGCACGCACTCGCGAGCCCCGCTGCGTTATGGCCTCCATGGTGCCCATGCACACGTGCGTCTCCTTTGAGTTCTTGGGCCGCTGCACATAGCGCGGCACCAGTCCCAGCAGTGGACACTCGGCGCAGCAGTCGGGCTGCTCTGGTGGCAGTTGCACCTGTACGATGTTACGCTTCGGCATTTGCTTCTCCCATTTTTGCGTTTAGGATGTCGCGCGCATGTCTTGCGAGTTGGAGCACAAATTTGGTGGTTATCTTCCACACTTTTTCGTCTTCGTACATAGCCCCGAGGATTGTCCCCAGCGCGAAGGTGAGCACCCGGTCGGGCTCTTCCACTCCCTTGCTGTCTAAGAATTGAAGCATCTCGCGCGCCATGTCTCTGTGCTGCTTAATCTCTTGCAGGATCTCGTCTTCGTTTTTTTTCTTTTTTGCCTTTGCCATAATCTTTTCGCTTTTAAGTGGTAATTATTAATAGTTTGCGGTTTTTGCTTTCAAAGTGGCGAACTTTTCCCGTGTTTCGCTAACTTGTTGTGAGGTAAAAACAAGAATTTCAAAATAATAGGA
>JAEIGA010001415.1_pt1 | contig 37494 bp, 28 predicted proteins | sample 9270691 | NCBI WGS metagenome assembly JAEIGA01 (sample SAMN17057246, study PRJNA624740) | gut metagenome | biome: biome; isolation source: fecal sample | host: Bos grunniens | place: China: Xizang | collected 2019
TAACACATGTTCTTGTTGTCTTCCCTGGTGCTGCTTCTGTTTTTTTAACCAGTTTCATTTCCAATGCTTCTATACGTTTTGATAGTCCTACCGTTCCTGATGTTTCACCATTCTTCGCCCAGTCAAGCCATCCATAATTTTGAACATGAGTTCTATAATACAAATCGTAATGTTCTGCCAATTCTCCTGTAAGTTCAGCTTGGAAAGCTTCAAGTCTCTTGTTTTTACCTACTATACCACTAGTTGCTCCGTTACTTACATATTCCTGCCACCCCTTACTTTGCACCTGAGCTCTGTATCTAATGCCGCCCTGATATTGCTTATTAGTTAATCTTATCTCTAGTCCCTCTAATCTCAGAGCTTGGCCTGAAGTTCCACCTTTATCTACGTTATATTTCCAACCTTGCCATCCAATAGATTGTACATTACATCTGTAAACTACATTTGTCTCATCGTCTCCAGCTACTAAAGGATTTCGGTTACCTGTCCTAAATATATATGGTATGTCATATTCTGAAGAAACGCCTAAATAATTATTTCCTGGTGCCTGGCTACCTTTTTCGACTACAACAATCTGTATTCCCTCAAGTCGCTTTGCGTAACCAGCAGTTCCAGAAGCCTCTCCATTTTTTGCCCAATTAAGCCAACCATAACTTTGAGCATGTACTCTGTAGTAAACGTCGTATTTTTCAGCCTGAGTTCCTGTAAGCTGTATCTTTATAGCCTCTAATCTCTTAGCTTCACCTTCCGTTCCATTCATTTCCCCATTAGCAGACCACGGAAGCCAGCCATAAGTTTGACAATGTGTGGTATATTGGATACCCAAATTATCATTTCCTTGAACCATAATCTTAATTCCTTCAAGACGCTTTGCCTTTCCTGTGGTACCTGATAATGAACCGTTCATAACAAAATCTTGCCATCCAAAGGTTTGAACATGGGTTTTATATGAGACATCGACATTGGCTATTATTTCTTTCCATGAAGCGTATAAAGTCATACCATTTTTTACAACGCTATTAAAATTATATGATTGTGTAAGTTCCTTATCCGTGTACCAACCAAGGAACGTATATCCGTCCCTTATTGGATTATCTGGTTTTATAGCCTTCTTACCATATATAATATTCTGGCTCTCAACATTGTTACCACCATTTGTTTCAAACGAAACCTTACACATTACTGCGTCCCATTTTGCATATAATGTATGATTTCCTTTAATCTTATTGTTAAAATCAAATTTAGTTTTATAGTCCTGATCCAAATACCATCCAACAAAATTAGCTCCCTCAATAAAAGGTGAATTAGGCTCAGTTACCTTTTCACCGTAATTAACAGTCTGTGCTGGAATTTCACTTCCTCCATTTGTATTAAAACTAACTACATATTGTTTAATTTTCCAACCTGCATAAAGCTTTATATCTGACGTTATTGGCATATCAAAATCAAACAAATTCTTAATTGAGGAATCCAAATACCACCCACTGAAGTCATATCCTGTTCTTGTGGAATTAGGACTTATAACTTTGTCTCCATATTTAACTGTTTGATTTTCTACATCGCTTCCTCCTGCCTCGACAAATGTTACAGTATATTCATTAATTTTCCATCCTGCATATAATGTCACTGATTTGGTCACAAGAGTATTAAAATCATATTTATTTATACATTCATTTTCTGTAAACCAGCCAGTAAATGTGTATCCTTCTTTAGTTGGTGATTCTGGTTCTGTAACCTTACTTTGATAATATACTTTTTGAGACGCTACCGAAGTACCACCATTGGTATTAAACTGAATACTGTATTTATTACGATTCCATTTTGCATATAAGGTAAAATCATTTTTCACAACGGTATCAAAATTATATGCATATTTAAGTTCCGGATCTGTATACCAGCCTGCAAATGTGTATCCGACCCTTTCAGGATATACCTGACTTACTGTTTTTCCGTGTGTTATAGTCTGATTATTTACCTCGCTACCACCATTCTCTTCAAAGGATATTGTATACTTGTTAATTCTCCAGCCTGCATATAATGTAAACTCATCCGTTACATATGATTTAAAATTATATTTTTGGCTACAGTTATCATCTGTATACCATCCTGTAAATGTATAACCCTCTCTATAAGGAGCAACTGGTTCAGTAACTCTACTGTTTGCAACAACAGTCTGAGTTGTAACATCACTTCCTCCATTACTCTCAAAACTAACTTTATAGGTAGATTTTAATTGTTCAAATTTAATTCCATTATTCTTAGCAAATGTCTCTGCCGTAGAACCTACGGTTCCTTTTATTACCAATACTGATTTATCACAATAAACAAAAGGTTCTTTTCCAATACTGGTTACGCTGCTAGGTATAATTACTGTAGAAAGAGATTGACACCCCTCAAATGCATAATCTTCTATAGTTGTTACTCCTGGCATAATAATTACCTTTTTCATATCAGTACATCCACAAAAGGCGAATTCCTCTATTGTACGTACATTTCCAGGAATATATATTTCCTCTCTTCCAAAACAATATTGAAATGAATGTGATCCAATCACTTTCACAGTCGAAGGAATTATTGTATTTGGTACTCCAGCAATAATTTTATTTGTTGATGTTTCTATAATAGCTTTACAATTGTTTCTTTCGTCGTATATATCATTATTTTCTAATTCTATTGTTCTTAGATTTTTACAACCGGCAAATATATTATTTCCTTTTATTTCTTTTAAATTAGACGATAACGTTATTTTTTCTAAATTATGCATCTCTCTAAATGCATGAATATCTATGCTTTCGACTTCAGAAAAATCTAATTCCGTTATAGAACCACAACCCCAAAATGCATCCTCTCCAATTATTTTTGTCGAAAAAGTACCATGAATTTTTTTTAAAGATTTACAATCTTCAAATGCAAAATCACCAATACTTTTTATTCCATTATTTGCTATAATCTGTTCTAATGCTTCGCATGACTGAAAGCAGTTCTTACCAATATTTACCTTACCTTCTATATTTACTTCCTTAAGTTTATCACAATAATGAAATGCACCTTCTCCTATATAAATTACTTTTTCTGGTATTGTAATATTCTCTAATGAATCACAATTCTCAAATGCCCCCTCACCTATACTTGTGACATTTTCTGGAATTTCTATAGTTTTCAAATTTGAACAACAAGACAAACACCCATCACTGATTTTAGATAATGATGAAGGGAGTTTAATAGATTCTACCCTCAATCCTGCCAACCCATAAGTTGCAATACTTGTTATTGTATCTGGAAGCTCTAAATTTTTTACCGGAAATCCATAATTAAACGTATAAAAAATATCTGTGTCATATCCTATACCTGTTACCTTCTTACCATTTATATAATCTGGTATAACTAAACAATCTTGTTCTTCCAGCATATTAAATGCATAAAGAGTTATAGTCCCATCTTTTTCTTCTGCATAACTATACTCAATATTACCATCTACATATGTCTTATATTCAGTATCTGCATACACTATATTATTATCTCGCAATATTAAATCATTACATAAACTACCCGCTAGAAATAATGTAATAATTATTAATAACCTAATATATTTATTAATAGTCTTATTATTCATATCAATCTCTCCTTTATTTTAGTATTGATGACGTAATAAGCATTTTTTAACAATTTCTATTATACTTTGAATAAAATAACTCATTTTTACGTAAAGTTTACATTTTTTATGAATCTATAAAAATAGAGAGAAAACTTTCGTATTCTCTCTATTTTTATAGATTAAAATTTTTAGAAAGGAAAATTAGGTAAAATCAAATGCAGCCAACATCATTTTATCTTTGATATAAACAGCCACTCCAAAATAAATTGATGTATCATGCCCAAAATCATCCTGGTTATTCAATAGTAAATTTCTATTATGTCCAGGTGAATTTTTCCACAATTCCATAATCTCACTTACTACTGATTTAAGATAAGCTTCGCTAGTATCTGAATTAAGATAAATTACCGCTATATTTTCTCCTAAAATGTCTTCATAATAATGATCTAAAATTCCTGTTTCTAAATATTTTTCCATATTATATTTAGAAGATCTTTGAGCTAAATCATAAAAATCTGTATCCCACTTACTAGCCAATCCATGTTGTGATCTATATTCTTCAATAAGTCTCTTTAATTCTAGATTTGCAACTTTAGAAGTACCTTCTTTATTCGATGAATTGTATTCCTGATAAAGTTGGGTTCCCAGTGTTTTATATGGATCTACATATTTAGAATATGCCGTCATTTTAGATTTACCTGCACATACAGGGTATATAGTTAAATCGCTTCTTGTTTTAGACTTATCAACTATAACTATCTGAATACCTTCAAGTCTATATCCATAACCTGATGTACCCGCACTTGTTCCATCTTTAGCCCAACCCATCCAGCCAAAATGCTGTGCATGGACTCTATATAATATAGAGTATTGGTTTGCTAAATCGCCCGTTAATTTCATCTGAATAGCCTCAAGTCTAAGACCTTTACCTACTGTTCCAGAGGTTTTATTGTTTTTTACCCAAGACTGCCAACCAGTTTTCTGTACATGAGTTCTATATGTAACAACTGGGGTATTATAATAATCAAAGCATGCAAAGTCATCTATAGTAGTTGGAGCTGCACTATTACCATTAGCATCTTTTTTAACTAACTTAATATGAATAGCTTCAAGTCTAAGACCATAGCCAGCCGAACCACTAGTTTCACCGTTTTTAGCCCAACCACTCCAGCCTATTTTTTCAATATGAGTGTTGTAATATATATCATAAACGTCTGCTATATCCCCAGTAAGCTCAATCTTAATAGCTTCAAGTCTAAGACCTGAACCAGTTGTTCCAGAGGATACACCGTTAGATTTCCAACCCTGCCAACCAGTCTTTTGTACATGAGTTTTATATCTAATTCCACCAGAAATATTTTTTAAATCTTTAAGCTCAATCTGAATAGCCTCTAATCTTTTCTGTTGTTTTTCAGTTCCTGATAAATTTCCGTTTTTTACAAAAGGCTGCCAACCAAATTTCTGTACATGAGTTCTATATGAAACTGAAGCAGAGACCTCTTTTTCTTCTTCATCATTAGAGACAGTGGTTTCTTCTTCGGTAGTAGTCTCTTCTTCTGTTACAGACGTTGTCTCTTCTTCTGTTACAGTCGTTGTTTCTTCTTCTGTTACAGTTGTAGTTTTTTCTTCAACTGCAGTTGTAGTTTCTTCTTCTGCCTTGTACTTATAATCTTCGTAATTTTCAATTTCATCTGCTATATGTGTAACATCTGCATGCTCATAAATTCCTTCATTCTCAAAAAACTCTGAATTATAATAATCTCTCCATGGAAGCACTTCCATTCTTGTTTCATACCATGCTCCAGATAAATTTGCTGCATATATAAAATATCTATAATACTCTAAACTAGGTTCACCATTGACATAAATATATCCAGTAGAACAAAAATTAATAAACTCATTAGTCAATGCTTTAGCTTCATCTGGAGAAATTGTATTATCGTTATATAGATATTCATAGAAACGTGCTTTTATAAACGATTCAATATTTTCTAATTGATATGTTGACAAACCGCCAAGACCATAACCATTAAGGTATCCTTCGTATGAGTCATACAAAATACTTCCATCTTCTGCGTAAGTGCAAGAAGACTCTGCCGATTCATCAGCAAAAACATTTGTCACTCCAATAAAGGAGGACATAACCATAGTAATCGCTAAAATTTTACATAAAAATCTTTTTAACTTATTCATACTCACTCCTCTTTCCTTTATAAATATTAATGCTTATATAAAATATAATTTTATAATATGTATTATACTATCTGAAAAAAATCAGCATTTTCACATGAAGTTTACAGTTAGAGATAAAATCAAGGTGGAGCTGGTGTAAATATTAATGCTATAATTTCCACCTTGTCAACTTTATAAAAATCATCGGCCCACAAGGGCTTTTTACCAATGTGAACCGTTTTATTGTTGTGAAAATAAATGTAACTGTTAAAATATATCTACCATATGTACATAGTACGAGCATTTGAATTTAATTTCTAATTTCACTTATCACTTCATACTAGAATGCATCTAATCAATTAAGCCATGTTTTATTTTCTTTACACTCATAGCTTATATCATCAATATATATTCGACCTCTTTGTCCTTTCAACTGATTAATAGTCTTTAAATCATGTTGTTTATTTTCTTCAGAATCATCATACCACTTTTCATTATATTGTTTTATTTTTTCTGAGATATCTATTTCATCTGGTAAACTACAAATATCTACTGCAGCATTTTTAATCAATTTTAATTTTATTATTTGAATATATTCATATCCATAAACTGAATTAATATTTATTTTTATTTTCAGTTCAACAAGCGAATCTGTATACTTTGTTATTAACTCTTTATAAATATCATATGGTATATAATATTTAAACTGTTCACAATTCGCAATTTGATTAACCTTTATGTCCTGTTCTTCTAATTTTTCTAATTTTTCTATTTCTTTATATTTATCCTTATTTTCATTTCTTTCTAGTATTTCAGGTTGCAACTGACTAATAACCCCTTTAAGATTTGATTTATAATACTCATAAAAAGTTATTTTTTGCTTTGTTCCCTTGTTAATAACTCTTTTTAAAATATTATCTCTTTCTTCATTAGTTGTTTCTACGGCTCTGTACTTAGTACGATCTTCTTCTGAACAATTATAATAATAATAAAAATGAAGAATTAATTCTCGAACCCTTATTTCATAATTTGTATTTTTTTTAGTATCAATCTCATTCCATTTTTCAAAAATAGCCAATCCATCACCAATTTCTTCTTCATTGGCTTCTTTTAAAAATTTAGCATACGCTTCAATACTTTTTTCTTGGTCATGTATCTCGTGAGATTTTTTATTTGCAAAACTTACGTTTGAACAATCTATATAATTTTCATCTTTATCTAAAATTTCAACTTCAACATATCCTACAGAATTATTAGTAGCATTTTTAAATTCTAATTCAATAAAACCTGTATCCCCAAATCTTTTTATATTAAGACAGTTTCTATAGTACGCATTCTCTATTGGATTATCTAATTTATCATTTAAATCCTTAAAGTATAATTTATAATATGGTGTCTTATCAATCTTATCAAGTTTTATCTGTATACTCGTTTGAATGAATGTAACAATTCCTAATACCAATGTTACAATAATTGACATAGTTGCAATTATTGTTTCTACCCTGTCTAAATTTTTTTGACTTACAACCCAAAAAACTATTAATGACATTAACATTATACTTACAAACACAATACCAGCTTTACTCTTATTTCCCATAATATCTTTCACCCTTTCTTATTAAACTTAAATTTCCAAGCATGCCAATCAATTTTCTGAATATGAGTTTTCTATGAAATTAAAGCAGAAACTTCTTATTATTCTTCTTATTCTTCGTCGTTATAAACAGTAGGCTCTTCTTCTGTAGTTTTTTTAATACAAGAGCTTTCGGAAGTTTCATCGGCACAAACATTTGTCACTCCAATAAGTGAGGACAAATTATAACAATCAATAAAAATCTTTTTAACTTATTCATACTCAAACTTCTTTCTTTTATAAGTTTTAAAACTTATATAAAATATAATTTTATAATATGTATTATATCACAAATAAAAACACTTTTTTCACATGAAGTTTACAGTTAGAGATTTTTACCCTTGTCCTTATAACTAACAGCATTTACTCAATTCGTATTTACCGAATCCAAAACTTGTATTTTTTCCCAAATGTATTAGTTCCCCCACTAATAACAGAATCACGTTTACATCTGATACATCTTTAATATACAAATCTCCCTTTATGCCCTTTAAATTTACATACTGTTTATTTCTATTTGAATGCCTTGGGATAGATATGTGTTCCGCATTCTGTTTTAACATACATGGCATATCTTTTTTGTATTCATACAAATTAACATCCTCTATTCCTTCAAAACAATCTAATATATACACTCTTCTACGAATAGCATTGATAATAGCATCTATTTTAAATTCTTTTAAAAACTCTCCATGATATTTAAGGGTTAGGGGTGTTACAAAATGCAATCTAACACAATCATCTAACTTAAGTGATTCCAACCTTCTATGAACATAATCACCGATTGTTTCAATTTTATAATTGGACATATTTATATTTTGCCCCTCTAAAATTGGTTCATGAAAAATATTATCTATGGATACAATCTGGTATTTTGTTTCATTTATCCCTAACCCTTTCACACCCAAGGCATAAAAAGCCTTTATAAAATTGCTAAAATAAACCAACGTCTTACCAAATATTATTAAATTGAATTTCATAGTATCCCCAGCATTAACTTTACGCCTATAATCATCGCATTCTATTACATAACCAACACTGTCCCCTTTGCCCATAAAATCAGGCTCTATGTCCATTTTTGAATACATAATACGCTGGACAACACATTCAGACTCAAAACCACAACTTTCACAATCTCTATCTTTTATGCAGAACTCGCGCAAAAGCATCTCTCCCATCCCCCCTCGTAGTGCAGACACTTTATTAGTAGACATTTCACCATCATTAACGAATTCAACTGTAAAATGTAGCTTTGTATATCTTACTGATAAATCAATATTTGTCTTAATGATAATCACCTTACTTTCAAATAATCTCTATGGAATATTTTAACACTTTTTTGTTATCTTTTCTTTATAGTTGCAATTCTAGTCTTCTCCTTATTAAGCTGCCACTAACTCCGCATAACTTTTCCAAAAATTTTTCCTTTGTACTTTAAACAAATTTTTAGAAATCTCAGATTCTTTTTGAGAATAATGGAGAATCTTAGTATTCGCGTGATGTTCTTCTTCTGTTAGTATGGCTAATGTTGCATCTTTTTTCTGACCTATATGATGTAGCTCATATCGTTTTCCTGAAGCCGGGTCAATCGGAGCATTTCCTGCTTTCATCAACTCCAGATTTGATTTACCTACTGTATCATCCACATAATTAAGGTCTATCTCACGTATCAACGCATCTGAACCATTTATTTCTTCACACACAAGATTTGCTTCCCTATAGATTTTTATTTCATCAGTTGAATGAAGCTGTTTTATCACTTCTGGAGGCCAACCGGTTTTTCTTTGTAATGCGATTGCTTCGCTTTTACTGAGCCCACTAAGCTCACTCACTTCAAACGCTTTGGCTACTTTATGTTGTGCTGAAGCTTCTACTGCCATTCCTGATATTGCACCAAGTATTGTAGCAATCTTGAATCCCGCGCTAGCTGATAGACCAACATTTTTAACCACATATATAATGTTCTCTTTAGACACGCCCTCCTCCGAAACTAGCTGTCCTGCAAATGATCCTATACCTCCAAATCCAGCACCTACCAAACCACCTATTGCTGCATTTTTAGCACCTGCAGAGAATAAAATTGTCAAAGTTGGTGCTACACCTGATGTTGCTGCAGATAATGCAAGACTTGTAACGATTACTCCAGATCCAATTACTACATTTTTTATGATTCTGTCGCAGGTGTCATCGTATTCCACAAATTGAACTACTGTTGAGGAATTATTCTCCCTATCATAAGTAAATACGTATGGGGTACCTTGAAATAAATCTTCAACTTCAGATAAAGTATATCCAAAATATGCATTTTCTTTAGAATTATATTCTATCTGATCAATATACTCCTGTGATATAATTTCCTCTTCTTCGCTTTCCTCATTTAATGTGTAATTGTCATTAACTTCAGCTTTCACTACACTACTGGTTGCTATTTTAGGTATACATGCTGTTGTTAATATACCTATTATCAATAAAATGCTTAATAATCTTTTCATAACTTTTTCTCCCTTCATAATCTCCAATTTACTACATGTTTTCTCTTTTTAACGAGATGCCTATTAAAACAGTTATTAAAATAGTAACTACTGTTGCCATCATACCCAATTTTAATTTCTTATTAGCTACTTCCTCACCTTTCTCCATATTGGATTTAACTATTTTTTCGTTCAATTCACTATTTGATGTGACAACGACCTTTCCATTTGTTATGTATTCCTTAAGAGCTTCATCCTGGCCTACACATATTGTTCTTGTCACTTTTTCATCTACATAGTCATTTTTAAATGTTACCGTGTAAATTCCCTCCTTTGTAAATTCATCACCATCTTTCGCTACTGCACTTTCCTGGGTTATTAATCCTGTCCCCTTACTATTTAATACCTCCCATTTATACTCAACATCCACATATTTTGAATTAGCTAAATCTATGTAAAACCCTTCTGGGGCAATTGAAAAATCCTCTATTTCTTTTCCATCACTTTCATCGAATACAAAGCCTGTATTTGTTCCATTTTGAACAGTAAACTTAAAACTCATTCTATATCTATTATGAGTTCCCAAGCTTCCTCCGAAAGCTTTAATCTTTGACGACTCTACCTTGTAATCCAACGCAACCTCATAAACCCCCTCTTCATTAAATACAACACTCATATTTTCAGCACCCTTTGAATTACCTGTGAGAAAATCCGTATAAATCTCCGTGTCGTATGTTTTGTTGTCAGGATCTGTATATCTAACTAACAAAGCTCCTTTCTTAAAATTTGTTTTTTTAGTTTTTAATATTTCATCTTGCCCCCTTTTATCATTGTCAATAAAAAGCTTTCCATTTCCATTTAGCTTGTCTATGTCTTGCTGCAAATCGAAAGACAACGTAACTTCATCCTCAAACGTCTTTAAGAATACTGCATCACCATTCTGATCCTTTGTACATGCAGTATAGCCCGTCATTACAAAATCTCCCAGATTCCAATTGTAATGCGGATCTTTTGTAGATATTTTATTAGTTTTACAATATGCACCAAAATCACCAGCATTTACAAGTTTGGCATCAAAGATATATCTCTCGATTTCCTCATCAGCAAAAACTTCTTCTTTTAAATTCATTGTAAATATTGTTACCAAAACTATAACCATAACCATTCCTACATTTGTTATCTTTTTCATTGTTCTCATAATAATTTCTCCTTTCATATTTGAAACATTAATTATCCCTTCACTAACATATAGAATTACAAAATAATGTTTTTAACTTTTTTCAAAAAAAACTAGGGTTTTTATGCCCTAGTTAAAATTTCCATTATTTGATTTTTGTAATTGTCTCGATATCTATTTAATTGTTTAGAAATATTTGCAGTACTCACATTTAAAAAACTTGCAAGTACATCTTCTCCGAAAGGTGTGTCCAGTTCTTTATCCGACTTTGAATTCTCCTTATATTTAAAAATATCCTTATATTTTTTCAATTTGTTAACCATCATACTCTCAATAATTTCCGGATATTCTTTATAAGTATAATCCAACAGTTCTATATTCATTGCTTCATATAATTCTTTTTCCCTGTCCTTGAGAAATATCTTATCAGAATCCTTATATACAAATACCATATATGATGTAAAGAATATTTTGTCATATTTTGCTCTTTTTGCCTCATTAATACCCATTGCTTCAATATCAGTAGAGACGAATTGATGCATATTTAAAAACATAAATAACTCATCTTCAAAATCCGAATTATTTTCTGTAATCAAATCCCATTTACCAACACCTATGTCAATTTCATCTCTTTCCATCATATTATTTATAGATATTGTATTTTTTTCTTCTTTGTATACCTTTTTTATCTCGTCCTTAAATGTGTTTCTTATCCCGTTGACATAGAAATTATAAAATTTTAAATTCCCTTTTTCTTTATCGTATTTTTTAACTGCCGATACGATTGTTTTGAAAAAACTATCAACAAATATTTCCTCTAAATCTGCTTCAGTCCTATATGCATGATTATAAAAAGAATATTTACTATCAATAAAACCTTTCAGCTGACTATGTATAACCCTATATAACCTCATTATTTCCATTTGGACACAACCAACTATATTCTTGAGTTCCTCAGGATTTTCCCTATCTCCAATATCTTTAAATTTATTATCACCCCAAAGATTAAGCCTATCTATTATTTCCTGTGTATCTTCAGTAGGTTCTATTTCATCATATTCATACATCTTTTTAATCCTCCGAAATACTTAGCAAATCTCTCATAATCTTCTCTGGATTATTTATCTTTTGGTTAGCTAACATATTGGAAATCTGAGACATTCTAAATAACGGCGTAATATCATATATAACATTGTCGTCATCTCTTACAAATTTTCCATATATAATACAAGGTATCATTACATTTTTTCTTGCCTTGTAAATAAAATCCAATGCCATAAACTCAACTATGATAAAAGGCTTTGTTCCATATGTCGTACAGGCATATACCTCATCACCATCATCGATTAACTCTACCAATCTCAAATAGGTATCCAAATGATAGTCAACTAACTCTTCTTTAGATGTCTTTAAATCTGCATATTCACATATAAATCCTATCTTTTCCTGGCATTTCTTAACATCTTCTTTCAACAATTTATAGTTCTCTTCGTAACTCTCCACATCCTCACCATAAACTGCTATTATCTTGATTTTCTCCTTAGGCTTTACATAGGCATTTATTAATGCAGTTATTGGATAACGCATTTCAAATCCAGTATTTAATCTATTATTGGCCGATACATAAAGACCTTTACTTAAACCACCCTGTCCCTGCTTGGTTTGTCTAGAAACATACGTAATAAATTTTTTCATATAAAACCTCCGTTCCAATACATAAATTGTATCACATGTAAAATGTTGGTGCCTTAATAATTATAGTAATTTTTGATTTCTTTTCTTAGCGCACTTTTTCTTCTTGCCCTCTTAGCATGTTTACCTGACTTAGGTTCCATTTCTCCTACCCCACACTGATATGCATTATATTTGGGCATATTTCTAAGAGTATTCTCTATTGAGCCCATAACCTTAATTACTTTCTTTTCTTTAGACATACTTGCTTTCATTTTTAATTACTCCTTATCAAATTAAAACTCTCTAAATTCCGAAAATTCAAATCCCGCTTTTTTCACATACTCTCCTGTTTTACTTATTTCCTCTGTAGCAATCCTTCTAGAACATGCACTAACGACCTTTATCCCCCTTTTTTTCAATCTAGTAACAAGTCTATATGTAAATACAAATTCTCCCTGAACCAAGACAATAGGGTTCTTATATGCAATTATTTTTTTCTCATACTCGTCCACTAACCTTTCCATCTCATCGTTCGTCGTAATAGGCGATATTTCAGGAAATGGCATATCAACAATATTTCCATATAATTTTGCTGCTTTGATCTGCTTCTCGCTCCATATATTCAACCTATGATTTGATATATTAATAAACATTTTTCATTTCTCCTTTACTCTTATCCGTTCACAATAATATAGAATTTCAAAAAATGTTTTTTAACTTTTTTCAAAAATTTAGAGATGTGAATAATTTCACATCTCTTGATAATTATTGATTTATTTTTATTACTTGGCACGTGGCATAGCCCCGTGCTATAAGTCGGGCTTCTTTCCCAACCTACCTCTGAGTTCCTGCATGTTTACTGGGCTCAAAAGTTGATTTGCGTGGGAAAGTTCATTTTTACTCATTGCGTATCCTCTCATCGTTAAAAAAGTGCCATCTTCCCAGTATTTATCTGGTGCGTGGCATATTAATGTTTTTTGTTTTTTATGCATTAATTATACATTAATATTTCTGCTTTATCAATAACACATTTAGTATCATCCTAGATTATTACGTAGTCTACATTTGTTGCATTCTGGGCACATCCCCAACATTTGACATCGTCGTTGTTATGTATTTTATATAGTTTCACACTATCTTCGCTGGATACGTATTTATCTATACCTTCAATCATTTGTTTAAGTTTCTTATTATTTAATCTTAATTCAAAAGCTGATTTTTGTACTCGAATTCCATATGATTCCATATATTTTGCAAACTTTGTGCGCTTCTTATCATCCACAATGTCATATATCAATAGTGAATACGTATTATCTCTACTCTTAAATTCTTCATATTCAACAAAATCTTTCATCAAACTACCTCATCTAATTTTTAAAGACACATACATTGTTGGATCATTGTTGTCTATGGCTCTCGCAAGACTTTCTGCTTGATGCAATATAACCTTTCGAAAATCCATTCCACTTTCATAGTCTTTAAGATATTTTATATATGTATGCATCTTTCTTTCTAGCTTGCCTATATAATATTTCATAGCTTCCTGACTTAAGTAGCAACCACCATTTTCATCAGATATTTCAAATTGGTCTTTAGTTAACTCATTATTTTGCAAAATACTTAGCACTAATGAATCTATAAGTACTGGGCGCCATTCCTCCATAACATCACTTGCCAAAGTTGGATGATTCTCTTTATCTTGATGTAACATTCCTATATATGGATTTAATCCCCTATTTTCAAGCTCGCCATATATCTCGTACATTATTATGCTGTATCCCAAACTGAGCAAGGAATTAAACGGATCTCTTGGTGGTTGACGGTTTCTTCCCTTAAATGAAAAATCTGGATTTATAATCTTAGAAAGTATTCCAAAGTAATTTTTAGAAGCTATACCCTCATAACCCATTATTTGCTCTATGCTTGTTGCTGCTCCTATTTTATTCTTAGCTATTATCATTTGATTAAACTCATTTTCAACATTTACTGAGGATGATTTTGTATATCTCTTTGCAACAACAATCTGGTTCGATATTTTAGTATTTATTAATTTTTTATCTAGCGTAAGATAAAAATCAACATTTTCTGATGCCTTTATCTGAGCTCTTAATCTGGCTACATTCGTATGACTAGTAGAATGAAGGCAACCAAAGTATTTGCCTGTAGAAGAAAAATAACTTACTCTTATTCCATTTTCCAGGCAATACCTTGTACATTGTGTTGTCATTTGTATATTTCCAAATATAGATATTCCATCAATTGTTTCTTTTGGAATTCGTGATATATCTCCATTTAACTTTTTTATAGTGATTGTTCCACCACTTATCCCTATAGTGGCACCATTATCTGTTACGTAAATAAATCCCACACGAATCCCCCTCCTTATAATTAATTTCCTTTTACGTATATCTTTGTTTGTAAATCAATATTATGACCTTTTTTATTTTTATCATAATCCTTTATATCTGGAAGGTACCGTACATTTTGCTTTTCTTTTTTCCCTGTACCCTTATTATGAGTAAACCATTGGTGTGCGGCATAATTGTTGTCGCCAAATTTTTTATTGTCATGTCCCTCAATATATGGATATGTAATATTGTTTTCTTTTGAAATGGCATCAAATCTGCATATAGTCATTAACTCGTCTTTTAAGTATTCTTCTGAATTCTCTACAATGTTATCTATATCTTGATTCCATTCTTTTTTGTTTAATAAAAACTCATCTTTAACTCTTTCTACTCTGTCTTTAATAGTGATTTTCACACTTCCCAATCCGATTGGTTTACCATGTCCTAACTTATGACACATATTTCCTGTTTCCTCATTTTCCCAGAAATTTATTGTCCATATTAATTCTTCTAACTGCTTCTTTGTTATTTCATCATAATACACGCTAAAGGTATATTTAGTACCAACGCCGATTAGTTCTTGAGTCGAATTCCTTATTGTTTTCTCACTATCAGCGTACTCATTTTTATTATTAACTGCATTTTGATTATGCCAGTAATATTTTCGTCCTCTTATTCGTGCGTCAATTTCGTTATAAGGTTTGTTAGCTTTAGAATAAAATGGAAAATATGTAGCTTTAGGACCTGCTAATTCCTTAAGAGTAACTTTGCCTAAATCTATTAAATCTCCTTCTAAATATGCATCTGTTACTCTTATCTTAGATCCAATACCTCCATCCTCTTTTTTATTATTTTTATTCATCCCAAATAAACTACATGCTGGACATATATTTTTATTATTCTTTTTTGAACCACATGGAATATGGTTATAATATAGTTTTTCAATATTTGTCTGATAAACATAACGACCAATTGATGCCAGTGAAATACTAGTATGATTTTCTTCATTCATGTACCATATAGGAATTACATTGTTTTTCTTTGCTTCTTCGAACCCCTTGTATCCATAATGATTTTCCTCGAACTCTTTATTAATTGCCTTATCTCTATAATCATCAATTAATTCTATTAATATAGCTTTTATTTCATCCTTATTATAAGTATCTATTGGATTCTTAGCTTTTTTACTTTTGCAAAAAATACTTTCAAATTTCTTTGAACCAGGTATTAAATCTCCATCTTTTAACTGACTATTCTCTTCACCAATTAGTAAAACTCCTTTTTTTGGAGAGTCTGAACCGTTAATCTCGGTTACTAATTTATTTGCTGCATTTTTTCCAAATGCTTTGCTGTTGAAGCTTACATTTTGACCATAATAGAGTTTTTCACCTTCCACCTCTATATATCTTTTACCATTATTATCAGTTCCAACCCGAAAATACTTATTACAGTTTTTACTTTTATACTTTTTATAACCTGCTCCTTCGATAGGAATCCTATGCCTTTCAGCCTCATATAATTCCCAATTCTTTTTTTTCTCATCATAACAAAGAAGCCCTGGTTTAAATGCATTGTCTGCTCCATTTCTTCCTGTAAAACCTTCATCTACATTTGTAGTAACTAAACAAGAGTCTGTTATTGTTTCATATGCGGAACGAATTGCACCTCTTATACTACTTCCTGGAATTACTGAATCTGAACCATTTAACTTATACCTAGGATAAGTTGAATGTCCCTTTTCATCTGTTATCACTTTATTAGCCGGATGAGCATCGGGTATAGCTAGTGGAGTTCTTGTTATTAATTCACACTCTAAATAACCTGTATATAATTCATTATCATCAGCTTCCTCGTTGTTACTATATGTTTTACTTCCGTTACCAATCGATACGAAATTATACGGATTGATAAACAATTCATTACCATCTTTGTATCCCATATCATTCACCCCTCACTTACAAAATCTACCATTCTCCAGTCTTTTATATAAGCCTGTCCTGAGTCATAATACTCAACATAATTTCTAACTTTCAATTTTTCTTTCCCGAATTTTTCCTTAATTATCTTCTGATCCTTAGAATTAACATATTGAATCTCATCAAAATAATCTTCATTTTCATCGCAAATCAATCTAGTTCTATAATCTTGGATTTTTGATGAAAAAATATATTTATATTCTTTTTGGGCATTAAATATTCTAAGTTCAAGAACTCTTTCTTTTTTATCTTTTATATCTTCCTTCAAAGGTAATTTGTCAATTACTATTTGATCGGTAAAAATTGCATAAATAAATGAGTCTTCCATGTTATTTTCTTTTATATCATTTTCAACCATTTCCCAATTCATTAGCAAACCTCCAATTTCTTATTTAGAATTTCATATATATCATTAGCCTGCTCATACCTTTGTTTATCATCTTTTTCCCATATTTTATCATTATTCAACTCTATCTTCTCAATAACAAAAAGACCTCTTCCAACTGAAGTTAAGCCCCCTAATGACAGAATTCCTGAATGTAAATCCGCAATTGTACATGATAATGCTTTTGAAAATTCTACAGTCATTGCGTCCCTTTTTATTGATATTGTTAACGAAGTATAACCTCCATAATAGAATTTCTCTGTGTAAAGAGCGCCTTTTACACCACCACCTGTAAATCTGTTGATAGCATTTCTTGTAACTAACTTTTCATGAGCTTCCTCGATTTCACTATCCGAAAAGAAAATAGATGATTTCTTTTCTAGCTTACCAAATATATCTTCCATCAGAATTTCAGAATTCATAGAACTAATATGATGTCTAAATGAACCTGCCCAGCTTGTTCCTGAAATAACCGGAACAAATTCTTTATTCTTGTTATAATATCCATACTGTTCATAATCTGGTTTTGCATCATCGACTTTATTAATAGCAGTCGTGTATTTCCTGATAGATATACCTCCTGCCTGTTTTAATTTGATATTGAAGGATATTTCATCATCGGATTCCTGTTTAATCTCATCTAATATAGATTCATCATTCTCCCAATTATACATATCAAACTTAAGCCAAGTTTCTCTATCCTCAGGTAAATTGTATTCTTTTTTGTATACTTCTAGTAGTTTTGTTTTACCACATCCTCTAGCTGTCTTGCCTCCTATCAGAATCTGATTACCTTTCCATTTTCCCAATATAATATCTATTATATTCTCATCATTTCCATCGTTAATGTTTTGTTCTATGTATGTAACGAATTTAACGTGTGGCTCAAGTATCTCAAAATCAAATTTTGCTCCCTTCTTGGCCACTTTTGTTTTGTCATCAATTGCAACACAATCCCTTTTTGAAACTTTATGATACTCATTCTCCATAATACTAGCATCATATACAACTACTAAACTTTCAGTACTATTATCTTGGTTTTTCTTATCAATCCTTCCAAAATACTTATCCGCTTCTTCTTTTTCAAAAAAAGAGCGATAAATACCTGCCAGAGATGACCCTGGAATAAACGCTTCTCCACGATTATTTTTTACAATATCGTTATCCGAATTATCATTTGAACCTGAACCAACTGCTAATGCTGTTTCTGCTTCAAATATAATTTTATAATATATCTTTTTCATCCGTTATCGCTCCTTTCCGATTGCTTTTTTATACTTTTCTTCAGTTAACAATCTTTGTAAATATACATTCCACTTTTTATAAAGTGCTTCATTCACCTTATCTTCACGGCTATCATAAATATCTAACAATAACTTATAGATATTATCATCTGTATCCTTTGATCCAATTAAAGTATTAATCACTGCATTTTCATCACAATGATCCTTTCCAAATTCTTTATCTAAGAACTCTTCAATTTCACGTCTTGTGGAATTATTTTTTATAGAAGCTACTCGATCATCTAAATTTCTAAATATATCTTTTTCATTCTCTTTGTTTTCTTCCACAGCCTCCTGTAGCATTAGAGTAAATCTACCTAAAGAACTATTTCCAATTTTTATTTCATTTTTACGATTATATTTTTCAGCAAGTTTCGTACGATACCAGTCCTTTACAAGCATTTCTGAAATTATTTGTTTTGTATACTCATCGTATTTCATCTCAACTGTATCTTTCTGTTTTTCTTCTGTAATTCTGTATACCATATCATCTAACTTGGCTATTTTATATTTCCCAAATCCTTCACTGTTAAATTCCCCTACTTTACAAAAGATTTCCTGGATATCTTTTTCTGCTTTAAATACAAATGCACTTCCCGCTTTTATTGCAGGTTTATCAACTTTTCTTCTTCCCCACTTGCTGTTATATCCGGTTACAATTTTGGTTTCTAAAAATGAAGTGTCTTCCTCTGACAACTTCAAACCATCTTCTGAAACATCTCTGGCAACAATTGAAGTAACTCTTTCAATATCAGTTACATAATTACCTGAGTCATCCATAAATATTCCATCACTTAGCAATGTAACTACAACTTTATCTCCAGATTTAATACTAAAATCCGTTATTTTGTCTTTGTATTCCTCACATAATATCTTATCAGCTAATACACACCTTCCATATTGAGCAGTTTTGGATTTACCAAATTGCAAATCATTGGACAATAATTCAAGAATGATTGGCACCAAATCCTTTTTAACAATTATTTCGCCAGCAAAGTATTGTCCTGCTTCTACTGCATCAAGAAAATACAATATTCCTTCCTTGTTCTCCTTATTTTTCCCGTGTTTACTGTGATGATAAAAAATTTCTTTACCCACTTCTTTTACGGAATAATTTTTTTCGTCAGAAGTATATACATAGTGAGTCTTTAACTTCTTTGGAATATTTCCACCTTTTATTTCATATTTTTCATCTTCAGAATCATTAGAAAATGTTTTATCCTCAACCAACGTATTAATTAGCTTATTTGTCTTTTTTAGTTTATTTATATACAGTGGCGCTGGATAGTATTTTTCCCATTTATTACCCTTTTTTGCTAATGTTAGATTTGAAAATTCTGTTTCTCCATTTAAAAATAACCTTTCAAAGTTCGCATCCACGGAATTATTTCTTAAATAGATTGTTGCCAACGCTCCTAAAACCATAGTCCCAGAAATATAGTCTTCTGATATACTATTCTTCGTAGTACTTAACATTAATGGTTCAATATTTTCAACAACATATTTTAGAGTAACTTTCTCAGAATCCGGTAATTCATCTTTATCTATTAATTCTTTTTTATTAACACCCTCACTTACAAAATCATTAACTTCAATCTTTACACTTCCTAAACCACGATTTCGATTTGATCCTATATTTCGTGTCGCTTTACATATATTTTCAAAATCTTCTAAGTCATTTTCATCTAGATATACTTCGCATTCAAATCTTAGTTCATCAAGATTCAATGGATCATAATGATTAATTACTCGTATAAATCTTAATGAATTCTCATCTGCTATTTGTTCTTGCGTTAAAGCAGTTTGTCCTCTGACAGATGTATACATTTCGATTAAATCTTCTTCGTTTATATATTTTTTAAACTTGGATTCATTTTTTATAACACTCCAATTAATATAATTGTATGATTCTGGAAAGGCATTGGAAATCTGTATAGAATTAGTAAATTGTTGGTCTGATTCTCCAAAAATATCTTTAATTCTTTCGTCAGAAAATCCAAGATATGTAACAGCAGCCTCTTTCATACATCCCTTTAAACGACGTCCTGAGATATATGGCATGCCATTTTCGTCAAACATTACGTCTGTATCTACAACTCCAGCATATGAGAATCCTGATGCTGTACATAAATCAGATTTTAAAGTTATAGTAACCTTCTTTTTTATCCTGCTCATTTACCCTTTCTCCTCATTATTAGTTGTTTTCTCTTCATTTTTAAACCAAATATCATACGCAACCACAATATCGTATATCAATTTTTTTCTCTTTTCTCTTCTTTCAGCATCTTTGGCCATTTCAACAAAAGTATACTTAACCTCATCCCTAATGCTAGATGTTTGATGCGCATATATTCTATCCATTTCCATATCAAAATCTATCTGAGAACTCTTTGCTTTTCGAAGTAAAACCTTAACATTACTCCTACTTGCAAGTTTATTTAAGTCACCAACTATTATATCTACTTCATCTAATGTAAATACGTCTTTTCTTATATTTCCCATCTTTTCGACGTTAATGTCATTGTCCTTTAATAACCATGGTTTACTAATTAAATCCCCAACCTCTATTTCTCTAATATCTTCAAGTTCTCTTCCTAAACCACTCTGGCAGAACTGATAATCTACGTAACAAGTATTCTTCTCGTTATATTTTTTCATTACCTTCTTTCCACTTTCACAACATTCTTCTGCGATTTTATATGCCTCAAGGTATGGAGCATGGCTATGGAAAATAGATATTCCGGCACAGGAACTATCACCTTTAGGCAGCTTGTCAAAATACGCCTTTACAACTTCTAGCGCATCTTCTGCCCTTACAATAAAATTCATTTCATCACCAGCATATACTACAAATCTTTTTTTATCATCTGTACCATATTTTGACTTTAATCTATTATCTATTTCTGTTTTTCTATCATCTACATACTTCTTTTGTATATCATTTGAAAAATCTCTCAAAGCTTTAATCTGTGAACAATAATCTTTGCTGACTCCTTTTCTACATTCACTTACTTTACTTCCCATGTTATTACCATCTATGAAGATAACTGCTAACAAACTATCTTCTCCCTTTTTCTTTACTAAATGGTCTAACATTTTTTCTCCGTACTCTGCTTCATTGTAGACTTCTCTATACTTTTCTAATTTTTTAAAATCCTCCAGACTAATCTTATTCCCTTTTTGGTCACGTTTTGTTAAGGCCAACGAAGTATTTGGATCTACATCTGTCATAGTTGAAGCATTTGCAGGTCCTATAATACTTACCTGGCTTTCATTTTTTTGATGTACTTTTCTTAGTCTGCTTTCATCACTAGCAAAATCAGATAAAGATTTATCCACCTCAATACAACTACATAGAATCTGCAAGGTTCCTATGTTCTCAAGTACATTTTTTGTAAATCTTTTATTTATTTCTATACAAACTTCCATATCTTTGTACAACACAAAGAAATTACCACCACCATCATAAATTACTTCACCAATATATCCATCATTTAGATGTTTTTCAAACATTTCTTTGGTGAAATCACTTGCATTACTGGCTGACTTATCGTTCTGCTCCTTGTCAATGTCTCTATCTAATTGACTTTTTCTTTTTTTATATTTTTTCAATTCTTTTTTATCGAGTTTTTTTCCATTTTCATCTTTTTCATTTTTTATTATATTTTTACATTTTTCCAACTCTTCTTTTAGCTTAATCAATTCTGGATTTTCTTCCGATTTAGTTTCGCATATATTTTTATAATTAAATATACCTTTTTCTCCAATCCCATCAGCAGCCGGGTATAAATAATCCTTAAAACAATCTCTGATTATACAGGATCCTCCTATAACTTCCTTTAAGTGTCTACTCCTAAATATAAATTCCTGTTTTCCCCTTACATCATACATTGCCAATGCGTATTTTGAATCACTACTCATGTATCATCACCCTACAATAATTTGATTAATTAATAATCTCCTCATTCCCTTTCCTTTTTATCAAATTTCGCAATTACTATTCATCCGTATCTCATAATCTATAGTCATAATTTTATCACATTTTACTAGTATTGTAACGTTTGTGCGCAATTTTGTTGTGTATTTTTACTAATTTTCTAATACAAAAAGGGACTGTAAAAATAGTCTCTAAATAGCAGAACTGCATTGGCCATTGCCAATGCAGTTCTGTTTCTCTATGTATAATTATTATAATTGTTGATTTTAGAGGCACTTTAATAAGAGCTTTTTTAATCTATTCAGTTACCTGATATCATGCAATCATCTTCAATCTATTTCGTTTATTGTGATATTTATAAAGGTTAAAAGCACAAGCAATCAGGGTTAACTCTAAATTTACGTTTTCTAAGCCTCTTCTGAACAGTCTTTTGTATGACCTGTCCCACTTGATAATGCCAAATGTTCCTTCAGATTGTATGCTTCTGTTCATACGAAGCAGAGCTCCATGAACCGACTCGAGATTCTCAATAACTTCTTCATGCATAGAGGTTAATTCCCTGTTTAATCTTGCAGTTCTGTTTCCTTCTTTTTTCTTACAACAGTTTTCTCGATAAGGACAACCCGTACAATCTTCACATTCATAGATTTCTTCCGTTCGTCCATATTTGTTTTTGTAGACGTGTTTGTCATATTTATATATAAAACGTTTGCCGTTTGGACACAAAAGATTGCCTTCAGAATCTCTTTTGAAGTTCACTATTCGGTATGGATCTTTGCGATATTTTTTATCTGTTGTTTCTTTCTTGAACATGGTGAATTTCATATACTTTTCCATACCATGTTCTTCACAATAAATATAGTTATTATAGGAACCATAACCGGCATCGGCAACTGGATACTTAGGATAATGACCATAAGTCTTATTAAACTTTTCCATGAGAGGAACGAAACATTCCATATCCGATGCATACTGTTTCACATCAATCACTGCAATGTACTCGTCACAGATAGCTGCTTGAAGGTTATAAGCAGGAAGCAATTGATCATTTCCCATGTAATCTGTTTTGATTCTCATAAATGATGCATCATGGTCTGTTTTTGAATAACTGTTTCTTTCGTTACCACATACTTCTATGTGCTTGGCATAAGTTTTCAATCTTTCTTTATAGTCATTCAGTTTCTCATACTGCCGTTGATAGATAGTTTTTCTGTGGCCTTTTCCATAGACAAAAATATCAAAATCAAGTGATGTTAATTGGGCATACTTTTCTATGATTTCTTCCAAATCCAAGTATACTTGTTTGCATTCGCTTCAATCTTTGTTCCGTCAATATATGTATGATTAAGATCTACTTTTTCCTGATTAAATATATAGGCATTTATATCATTAAATATATCCTCGATTGACGTGGAAAGTTCGTTACGAATAAAGTTGCCGAAAGTGGCAAAGGTAGGAGCTTTCATTTCATCCAACAGATACATGAATCTTATGTCATTATTACAGAGTTTTTCGATTTCTCTTAATGAACAGTAACCATTCTCCATGAAAGCAAACAGAATCACTTTTAGTAACTTTTCTGCATCACATCTTGGACGACCTGTTTTGTAGCCTTTCGCTTCTACAAAGTATGGTGTTAGGTCAATGTGATCCATTACATCACAGAAAGTGTAAACCGGATCAGAAATATCAATTAATTTTTCGATAACCAATGGTAATTTTAGTTGTTTTAATGTATAATTATCATTGGTTTTATAATTAGTTGGTTGCATAACTTAATTATACCAAAAAGCAGCTATGAGCGCGAGCTCATAGCTACTTTTCCGTTAGGGGAGTTTTTTTACAGCCTCTTTTAATATTTAATCTGACTCTTCGTTTCAGCTCGCGCTAAAGCACGAGCCATACAATGCCCTCTTTCCAAATTATTCTCATAAATTTTCTCTTTCACTTGGCACGTGGCATAGCCCCGTGCTATAAGTCGGGCTTCTTTCCCAACGAGGAATCTTATTAGTTTTCTCCTACTCTTCGTTTCAGCTCGTTCTAAAGCACGAGCCATACAATGCCCTCTTAGTCGGGCTTCTTTCCCAACGGTGGTGCAGCAATCGGAACAGGAGGAACACTCCTGGTGTTTCAATGCCCTCTTAGTCGGGCTTCTTTCCCAACATATATAGTGGTTTTGGAAGGTGAGGAATCTCTCAAGTTTCAATGCCCTCTTAGTCGGGCTTCTTTCCCAACGAAATATAAGCAAGGTCAACATCTTCACCATAATCGTTTCAATGCCCTCTTAGTCGGGCTTCTTTCCCAACGGCAATGATAAGCTATTCCGCCAAGTTCATACTTAGTTTCAATGCCCTCTTAGTCGGGCTTCTTTCCCAACTTTCTTCTTCCATATTCATTCTTCTACCTCCTCGTTTCAATGCCCTCTTAGTCGGGCTTCTTTCCCAACCCTACCCTTGGGTTTCCGCATATTTACTGGTCTCATAAGCCGTTTTGCGTGGGAAAGTTCATTTTTACTCATTGCGTATCCTTTCAACGTTGGGAAAGTACTCTCAACCCAGTGTTTATCTGATGCGTGGTGCAACCACTCTTCACATTTTTAATATACAGATATTATAACTCATTATACTCTTTTTAACAATACAAGTAGTTTAGTTATCTATATTATTCCCTTGAATTTATCTTATTTGTATATGATAATAAAATAAAAAAGTCGGTGAATGTCATGATTATAAATAAATATCACAAAATTAGCATTAGTATGCCTGAAATAAATGATAGATTGCTAATCTTTATTTACGATAAACATAATTCTTACAATAGGCCAATACTTAAAACCGTTTTCTCAAAAATTCATATAAATAATCGAATCAAATTAACAGAAAAAGATTTCCTAAAAAACTGGAAAGACTATATAAATGCTTGTGATGACAACTCTCTTATAATAATTAACAAATGTATATATAGTATTGACTCACAGCAGATTTCTACCTGGAAAAATATATTCAAAGAGCTTAAATACCGTCAAAACATAACACTTATTTTATCTATATCAAAAACAAATATAAAAGACAGGTTAGCTAATAATATTATTGATTTCAAACAAATATATCCTCAAAATACTGGTTGTATTAAGCCTAATCAAATTAATACTTTAACTAGATTATTTGCAGTAGATATTCCAAAACAGACTAAAAAAACACCTGTGTTCAACCTAAATTTTTATTCCAAGGATTCTGTTGTCAATAACACTAAACCCGAGAAAAAAAGCGTGCTCATAGTACCTTTAAGCACATTAAATGGACCATTAATAAACAACGAATATACTGTTAATTCCAGCCATGCTGAAAACCTAGAGACGTTTTTTAGCTATGGACAATTAGCTGCCATTCCAAAATATTTACGTAAATCAAAGGATATGGATATTGAAAAGATTATTCTACTTGCTTCTAATCACGTCTCTGATTCAAAACAAGGAAAAATTGTAAATATATATCATGATGATAAAGAACTTGAGGTCAAAAAAACAATCTCTGCGTTAGATCTTTTCAAAATAGAATGTAATGCATTTTTTAATAACAAACCAGATATATCTGATTCTAGTGATTTTTTTACTGTAGTAGATATCGATCTTGAGTCCTCAAAAAAAGAAGATGACCCTACCCAAATATATACTGAAGCCATCAAACAGGTGATAGAAGAGATAAATATATTAAGTAAAAATAATAATGATTTGAAAATTTCTGTTATAGGTTCTGGAGGATATCGTGATGTTTCTGTACTACTTATAGAAACAATTCGACTTTTAAAGATATATAATATTGAGATAGACTCAATTATAAACACAAACAAAACCTTCATGAATAAAACGGCTAAATTTTTTATTAATGACGTAACTAATGTATATAATATTTCAGATTTAGTATCCGGAATGGATTCATTCATTAGATATGGAAGAGCAGACTTAATAAAACAATACTACAACGATGTCATTAAACCTAAAACAGTTGGCAGTTCTAATCTAGAAAGGCTAATAGATTCATTAATCGAAATCGATCATGCTATTTCAATTTCTAATATTCCATCTATGGAAAAAGCCATCGTAAATATATCCGAATTAAAAACTGCTACAACCGAAGAAAGCACTACTCCAACGCTCTCCGATAGTATTTACAGTATATTGCTTGATGGAATAATGAATTCCTTTGAACCTATATTAGACAAAGGAGAAATAGATTATTTAGAACTTATAAAATGGTGTTATCAAAAAGACTTTATCCAACAAGCATTAACTATAATAGAGAATAAAATGCCTGGATATATGTTAAAAAAGGGATTTTTTAGTTTTAAGCTTACAATTGAATTAAAAAACTCTCAAGAATCACCTATTATCTGGGAAGTAGATAAAAATAACACAAACAACAGGTGTTATCCTCAATACAAAAGTCTGTATAAAGAGCCTATTTTAATTGGTCAACCTTATGATCCGCTAATTAATCGTTTATTATATAATATTGCTCCATACTCAAACGATAAAAAAATCATCCCTATTAACGCTACATATAGCGCTGGTAAAAAAATAAATCTCCCTAACTATAATGATATTAAGAAAAAACATCAAGAATTCCATAAAAATATAGAAAACGGTTATATAAATGTTTTATCTAGTATTAATAATCATCAATTAATAGAACTTATCAAAATATTTAATAGTGAATGTTGTTATTTAAAGGAAAACAAACCGTGTAAAAGTGAATATGACAAAAAAATCGATACTATCAGAATTGAAGGAGACTATTATTCTGATAAAGAGAATTTACTGTGTCGAATATTATTTATTCAGAGTGAACTTAAAACAATTAGAAACCAATGTGCTCACGCCAATGAGACAAAAGAAAGAATTGATTTTGATGTAATAAAACAACTTATTCAAATTTATACTGATATTTTTTCAGATTTATTAAAATGATTTTTAATAGACCTTTGTTGACATTCCGTCAACAAAGGTCTATTTCAATTGTCATCCCTACACTCCTCACTCCGCTTCTTTTATCCACTCACAAGCCATATACAATGGAACATTTACCATCCATTCTTGTACTCTATAATTTGACATTGAGAATCTTACTGGCTTTAACGTATTGTTGCTTTCATAGATTGATTTTAGACTTTTAGATTTTAAATTTTCTTCGGCTTTTACTTCAATTGGATACACATTGTGTTTTTGAACTACAAAGTCCAACTCTAGTACTGATTTTTCTCTAGAATAATAATATACTGTTTCATCTAAGGTTTCTAATTCCTGTAATATGTATTGCTCTGTAAATGCCCCCTTGTATTCAGTAAATGCATAATTATTTATTAGTACATCTTTTGCATCTACATCTGATAGAGCACCAAGCAGTCCCAAATCCACTATAAACAATTTAAAAGCACTAAAATCTTCATAGAATTTTAATGGTTTTTCTACTTTTTTAACACGCAACACTTTATACACTAATCCTGCATCTACAAGCCATTGAATTGCATTTTCAAACTCCTTTGCTCTTCCTCCATTCTTCACTGAACTATAAATAAATTTCTTATTTTCTTTAGCCAACTGAGAAGGAATTGAATCCCATACCATATTCAATTTTGGAAGAATATCCGCTGGAACGTGTTTTGAAAAATCCCGTCTATAATCAGCAAGTATCTGCTTTTGAATTGTACGAACTTCGTGAATATCTTGATTGTTCACATATGTTTTGACCACTTCAGGCATACCACCTACATAATAGTATTGTCGAAGTAATTCAATGTATACGGATGATAATGCAGATGTTTCTTTCCATCTATGAGCTTCTATGTTTTGTACTAATTTGTCTTTATTAAGTGCAATCAAAAATTCTTTAAACGACAATGGATATAGATTGATTTCTTCCACCTTTCCAACAGGAAAACCTGAGCCTTGGTGCAATCCAATCCCCAGCATACTTCCAGCTACTGCTATATGATACTCAGGCATATTCTCATAAAAGTATTTAAGAGATGTTAAAGCAATAGGGACTTCCTGGATTTCATCAAGAATTATAAGTGTTCGTACCGGTTTTATGGATTCTCCAGAAATAGCCGAGAACACCCTAATGAGTCTTTCAGTATCAAAATCATAAAATGCTTCTTTAATTGCCTGATTTTCATCACAGTTGATATAAGCAATATTTTCATACTCTCTAAATCCAAATTCTTTTAGAAGCCATGTTTTACCAACTTGTCTGGCACCATTAAGAATTAAAGGTTTTCTATTTTTTTTATTTTTCCAAGTTATTAGTTTTTTTAATGCAAGTCGTTCCATCACATCGCCTCCTATAAATGTATATTACATTTTTTCAGGCGAAAATACAACGATATTTACATTTTTTCAGGCGAATATTTTCCCTTCGTTACATTTTTTCAAGCGAATATTTTAATTTTATTACATTTTTTCAGGCGAATATTTCTATATCACTTCTCCGCTAAATAGTTATTAGAAAACCTGCAGAACAAACCATTTTTACATCTCACAAGACCCACTGCACACAAGTTTTCTAAATATCTTCTTGTATATTGGGGTTTGAGATAAATTTTTCGGGAAATTGCATTGCATGTAAACGGCTTTTGCAGTAACTCAAGTATCAGTTCATAACGTATTACTCGTTTGACTCCTCGAACATCACAACGAGCTATACCATACAAATCACATTTTTCCATCATACTAAGTTCGTCAATAGATCGTAATATATCGTTCTTTCTCGATAATAAAGCGATACTACAATCATCAAATGTCCTTGTACTAATAACATTTTTAAATGTGTCTTCTAACTTTTCGCACATAGCTTCCTCATTTAGTATAGTATTGCGTTTTAATAGCTTAATTATAGCTGGACTTAGTGATTTCCTTTGTTTATTGTATAGACTATTTTCAGTTCCATCAGACATAAGTATAAAACCTGCAATCTCATTTATTTCTCCTTTGAATATTTTCATTTTGCCTATAGCATTATTAGATGTTACAAAAAATGTCTCATTTGCAAATTCTCCGTTATTTGGGCTCGAAGCAACCTTTAATGTTTTTCCATCCAGATATCCAATAACTCCATCACCTATATGTCCCATAATGAATCTATCATTTTTTACTGCAACCATAAGCATTGTTGACGCCAAATCCTCAATTCTACAATCTAATTCTTTTGCTTTTGACTCCAATTGAGACATTAACTTTTCCATTATTTGCAATTTAACTTTTTTCACATCATCCTCTAAAAACATTTCATCAAAAGAGTTTGCAAATAATCTAGTCATACTATCAACAACACAAGCGGCTCCATAATGGGATAATCTTGCGAATCCTGCACCATCAGCTAACGCAATGACATTTGTATCATTTTCAAATATCATTTTTGTTTTATCCTGGCAGGGAATATTTTTATAAATGTGCCCTCTACCCTGCACTTGACAGCTTGAACTCCTCCACATAATACATGCCCTCCTTTCACAATCTCAGATTACAACTTATCCCAACCATAAACTTTATTATAATCAAATGTCATTTCTTCTCCCGGCATTGACTGAGACAAGGCAACTACACTTTGACTTAACCACTCAAAGAATTCCTTATACTTTGTCTCATCAAGTCTCTTAGGTGTCACCTTAGGCGAGAACTCCCCAATAATTGACATATTTGCATCTGGTCCGACCCCTATCGGAAATATAGTAAGTTTACGATTGTTGACCATTTTTTTACTTCTGGAAATTGCTTCATTTAACTCTCTAGGAGAACTGTTTGGTTCTCCATCCGTCATTAATACAAGCCATGGTTGAAAATAATCTATCCCCTTACTTTTATATTCCTGTTTACGCTTTTCTAAGCAATCCAATGCCAAATTTACCGCTTCACCCATGTAAGTTGCCCCTGAAGCCGTGAAAGCAAAGGACTTTTTCTGCTGGTCTACGGTTGCAAAATCAGATACAACCTCTGCCTCTTCTCCACCGAATGTAATTACGCATATCTCAGCAGAATATCTAGCCACCTCATCATCTTTGATAGTTTCAAAAAACTGATTTATACCCTCATTAAGATCATCTATCGCCGAAACTCCCCCTGAAACCACGCTCCAACTTTTTCCGTCAGAATATATTGTTTCCCCTGTTTCTTCTATATCACCTCTAACCACTTTATTCATAGATCCACTTGTATCTAAGCAAAGGCAAATTGGTACTCTAGTACATGGGTTATTCTCAAGATCCTGTAAATTTAAAATATTATTATTCATAAATTCCCTCCTAATCTACTCATCCAATTCTTTATACTGTTAATATTAAAAATACCTTGTGTATAAGATTTTTCAGCACTTACTGGCTCTGAAATACTAGGCTCACTAAAAATGGATTCTTCATAATAGCTATCTGTATTATAGTTTCCGCTATACGAATAACCTGATGAAGAATATGAACTTTGTTTTCTCTTTCTACAAGCCGGACATCTTTTAGGAATCTCTAATCCCTTATTGTTAAAAAATTCTGCATTATCTATACTTATACTGAATTCCCTTCCACAATCTTTGCATTCTATGTATATTCTGTTGATATCCCTTTTTAGGCGAGTTGGAAATAGCTCAGCAGACATACTGTCATTCTCTAGGAACTTACCATTTTCATCAGATAAAAGTTTTAAATATCTCTCAAATTCATTTATCCATTTATCATCTGAAAACCTTGTTTTCTCAGTACTATACTTTCCATATTTTCGAAAAGTATAGTAAAAATCATCCTTCAAGTATCTAGGCAAGTGACTCCAGATATATCTCCACATTCCCTCAGGTGTCTTTTTATTTGTCTTCTCTCCCGCTGCATATGCAAAATCACCATTAATAATATTTTGAACCTGATCCTCTCCTCCCTGCAATGAATATGGCAATTTTCCTGGCAACATTATCATGAACAACAAAGTGGCTACTGCAAATCTTTCATTTCCAATTGTTCTGAGAAACGTATCAAACTTTCTTCTCTGAATCTCTGGAGCTGTAAAATTGACAGTTCCAACTGGACATGGATATCCTTCTATCTGATAACTATCCGTATCAACAAAATACACTTCTTCTGGTGATACAACTAGAATATTGTTTGGATTAATATCTCCTAAGATAATATTTCTATCATGTAAATACTTTAATTTCTTTAATATCGTAATACACAATTGAACTGTATCCCTCTTTTTCCAATCAGGATGATATTTCCTCAACAACATAGGATTGAACACACTTTTCTGTAATTCCTTTCCGCGAGCCTTATTCATTAAATATCCTACAAATTCACCATACTTGTTATAAAGCAATGATTTTGGAAAACATACTCCCTGGCAATTGATGTCCTTTGTAATCATCAACCTTAACTTCTCATACTTGGCCTGATTTAATTTATTTTTTTTGTAAATTTTAGCAACTACATTTGGATTCTCGGTTGTATATATTATCCCCTCCCCTCCAGAACTCATCTCCTCACATAGCTTTAATTCTTTTTTCTCTTGACCATTTTTTGATATAACATTATCCCCTTCTTTAGGATAAAAACTAATATCAACTGAGCCTGTCGTTCTTGTTATAGAATCTGCTATAGCAAATCTTTCATTCTCTGGAATATAATCTCTTTCCCTCATATCATATTTTTCATCGAATTTCTTATTATCAGCTTCACTTAAATATCCATATCTATTAATTCTTCTAACTAAAATTTTATTATTAGTTATAACTGCCTTGCTTTCATTGATTTTTAAAATATCATTGGTAAGATTTTTGTCACAAGTAATAAGGATAAGATTATATTTCATTCGAAATTGAGTAAATACCGTAAGAAATACATTATCTGCAAAATTATCATTTTCACTTCCATACACTTTTACAAGTCCCTCTTTTTGCAGTTTTATAATTCTATTTTGGGCTCGTTTTGCTATCTTGTTAAAATCAGGATTATCTTTTCCTTTACACAACTCTTCATTATCTGCATATTTTTCTATTTCTTTATACACTTTAAATGGCACAATTACGCTTTCATTCTCTTCTCTTAATACCGGAATAATATGATTCCAAAATTCCTCAGCATGTTCCGATAACAAACTACATGTATCAATGAATATTTTGAAGTTTGCTACAATGTACATTAAAAATCTTTTTGAATTCTCTCTAATTATATCCACACTCATAATAACCTCCTATTCTCTCCCCAACAGTTATTTCATCAATCCGGATTAACTAAATACAATATAACATCCACATTAGTAACTATCAATAGTTGTTTATTTGTTATTTTATGTTACTAATTCTTTAATATTATTGTTTTTTGCATAATTTTATGTTACGTTATTAGTAACATTTTTGTATTTTAGGAGGTATTTTATGGGATTTATAGATAAAAATGGATACTCTTTAATTAACGAAGAACACAAGATTAGAATCACATTAAGTGACAACGCCCGATTAACAATGGCAGAAGATATGGATATATTTTGTACCCCTAAAGCAACCACCTTCATAAACACTGTATTTAAAAACTATAAAAATCATGCCGAGTCATCCATATCACTACATTTACAACAACGAAAGATAGAATTAGACCGTCTATTCACTAGTACTAAACTAGATTCTGCAAGTAAAAACATTGCAATTGAACAGCTTCTAGCCATAGAAGAACAAGAATTAAAGAATAAGATTTCAGAATATACATCCTCAAAAGGCGAAAGCAAACTATATCACATCAACAATGAAAATGTCGAATATTTACTTGAAGACTGTGAAGAGGATAAATATTTTAGCCGTCCAGGACAATATATACGCTCCATAATTGAAGAGTACTGTTCCTTACCTTTCATCAAAAGAGAACAAATTTTCAAAAAAGATATATACGAAACAATAGAACAAGCTTGTCATGAGCATCGTATATTAAAAATTAAGGCTAATTATTTTGGCAAGGACCAACTATTCTACGTATACCCTTATAGAATTGTTTCTGATTCTTTTCACAGCCAATCTTATTTAGTTTGTTACTCTAGAAAAGCTGAGGATGAAGAAAAGGATAAAGTCGTTGCATCTTTTTCCATGGCTAGAATTACCCCTCCTACTATGTTGACCAAAACTTTTCATCTAAACAAGCAAGAGACCAATAATATTGATATGCAAATATCCAACTATTCTCCTGCATATATCATTGGTAAACCCGAACAAATAAAGGTTAAACTCACAAAAAAAGGAAAGCAATCCTATCAATCAAGACTATATTCACGTCCTGAAAAAATAGACTCACTTTCCTCTGAAAATATATACGTATTTAATTGCACACACCAACAAATATTTAATTACTTTTTTTCTTTTGGTGCCGATGCAGAAATCATAAGCCCAGAAAACCTACGAAACCATTTTAAAAACACATTAACAAAAGCAATAAAAAGGTATCAATAAGATCAATCATCACCTGCTTGTCTTCCCTTGTAGCAGGGAGTGATTTTTGCTGTAAGAATAAAGGGTCTCTGACTATTTGCCTAACCATAATTATGCCACCTTTACAACCCTGGCTCCAAATGGAGCCAAGGATAATTTTGCTATTTTAAAAAACTGAAGGCCAAATGGAAGACCGATGATAGTTATGCAAAGTAACATACCCATGAAGGCATTTATGATTGCAAGCTCAATTCCTGAGAATATAAACCATACTACATTTATAATAAATGAACCTGCTCCCCCTTCATATTCAACTTCTTTTCCAAATGGATTAAATGAGATAGATGCCAATTTAAAGCACTGCAAGCCAATTGGAATTCCAATAATTGTGCAACACCAGATGATTCCGGTGAATATCCATGAAAATGCACTAATCCAACCCCCTAATATAATCCATAATAAATTACCTAAAAATTTCATTTTCATTTCTCCTAAATTATTTATTTTTTAGGAACCTCCAATTCCTTTGGTTCCTTTTCTTTGTACTTTTCATTATCTTTATTTTTCTCCTTTAGCTTCTGTGTTTTCTTTTCCTCCTTTAATTCCTCAATTGCTTTTTCCTTAATTTTTTTAAGATTATCATTCATGACAAATCCCTTTTTATCGTATTTTTCAATAAAAAATACGTTGCTTTTGGTTACATCTTTACCACCAATTTTCAAAGTTAGTTTATCAACCATAAACACCATATCACCATCTCTAAATAAATATTGATGATTAGGATTTTGACCCTTAAACCCTTTTCCTTTACTTAACGCTTCTTGATTTTTAGGATCAATAAGCGTACTAAACTTCTGTCCTTCTATCTCTTTAAACATCAGTTTTCTAGCTTCATTTTTAAACATTTTATCATGTTTTCTCTTAATTTCGTTTTCGGCTAACCATTTTTTTCCTTCATCTTCCTTTTCTTTTTCAGACATGGAATTTGGAAATATTTTATATGTATCCTCTTCATAATCGGCTATTCTCTCTATTTTCATATTGCCTTTTTGATAAATAAATCTGCTACTTTTATCTTGGAAAACAAGCTTAGATTCATCTTTGAATGCTACAGCATTATTTTTATCTCTTCTTAAATTATTAACTATTTTGCTAAATGTACTTTCTTCGTACATATCATTTTTTCTTAACTGTTCTATATTCTTATTGAAAGCTTCAACCGTATCTTTCTCTAATTTAATAAGAGCCTCTTTTTTCTGTCTTTCAATTCGTTTAGCTTCTTCAACACGTCTTTCCTTTTCGTCTTTTATTTCATCCATTACATCTTGAGCATTCTTTAACTGTTCATTAATTTTCATTTCATTACTCTTAAAATCAAAGGACACGGTACATAAATCAAGTAAATTATCCTTGGCAAGTTGAATTGCATGTCTTGCTCCAATTAAGCGGACTTCACCTGTATTTGAGAACTTATAGCCACTTCTATCCTTTTCGTAATTAGTTGTCATCTCCTCCATTTTACTAATATCATCGTTAATTTCTTTTGGAGAATTGTCAGCATTAAGAAATCCTGTCGTCTTTTTTGAATATCCTCTTCCATTTCATTTGCAAGTTTAAGTTTTTCCTTAACTCTTTCCTGCTGAAGTGGCAGATTATGTTTTGCATTTAAATAGTCCTACGTACGCTTTTCAAGCTGTTCCTTAATTTCATCAATGTTCTTATTTTCGTTATCATTTGGCATATTATAACCCCCTTTTATTACATATAATTAAAACCTTACTAATTAATATCTTACTACTTTAGTTAAAATAAGTCATTTGATAAATGGGGGGATTATAGAAAAAAATCATGGCCATATAACCATGATTTTCTCAAATACTTTTGCAGTCCTTCCTTTACTTAGCAAATAAAGCCGTTGAATAATATCTATCCCCACTGTCAGGAAGAAGGGCTACAATTACTTTTCCTTTGTTTTCAGGTCGTTTTGCAAGTTCTATTGCGCCATACAGCGCTGCTCCAGAAGAAATACCAACAGAAAATCCTTCTTTTTTAGCAAGTAATTTTGCTGTTTCAAAAGCATTTTCATTTGAAGATTTAAATATCTCATCATATATTTCAGTATTTAATGTATTTGGAACAAATCCTGCCCCAATTCCCTGTATCTTATGTGCTCCTGCTCTTCCTTGCGAAAGCACAGGAGAATCCTCGAGTTCTAATGCCACTATTTTTATATCACCATTTTGTTTCTTTAAATACTCACCAACTCCACTTATTGTTCCTCCGGTACGCACACCGGCTATAAAAATGTCTACCTTTCCTTCTGTATCATTCCAAATCTCAGGTCCCGTGGTTATCTTATGAATTGCAGGGTTTGCTGGATTTGTAAATTGTGATGGAATAAAGCTATTTGGTATTTCTTTAGCAATCTCCTCCGACTTTGCTATAGCTCCTTTCATTCCCTTACTTCCATCCGTAAGAACTATCTCAGCGCCGTAGGCCCTAATTATATTTCTTCTTTCAACGCTCATAGTTTTATTCTCCTTTGCTTTTGATGCACTCATGGTATCACCAATTATAAGCTTTGAAAAATCCTTATTTTTATAATCGGCAATAACCTTTAGCTATGGCAAAGAAAGACAATTGTAAGCAGATTCTTTTCTCTCATATTGATGTTAATTAATTGCTTGTACAGCATTTTAGGCAAAACCTCCAGCCATGCTGTCCTACTCTAGCTTGAGAAAAGCTTGTTTTGTGAAAAGTACAGTATTTTAGTCAAAACCTTCCGACATGCTGTCTTGCTAAAAAATAGAATTCAGTAGAATTGAAAAATACTTTTAATATACTGTAATACCTCAATTTATTTAGATAATTGCATCTACACTTGTACAGCATAATTCCAATAAACTTATGATATGCTGTAAAAACTTGATTCTAACCACATGGAAGTCAAACTCAAGTACAGCATATTTGTGAAAACTTTCAATTATACTGTAAATTCTCACTATTAAACCAATTTTCACCCAATCCTTTCCAAAAAAATATCTTCCAAGAGCCATCAGGACCCAAAAATGTCCTCCAGGACCCCAAAAAGCTCAAAAAACCGCGTAGACTCTCAGTCTACGCGGTTCTCATATCAATTCACATATCAGCATTCTTCTATTAGTATAATTTAGCTCCTGCCGGGATGTGGTTGTCTACCATAAGTAGATTTAACTTCTCTTCCCCTTCTTCCTCATGAACTGCGGAAAGTAACATACCACATGATTCAATTCCCATCATTGCTCTTGGTGGGAGATTTGTAATGGCTATAAGTGTCTTTCCTACTAAATCCTCTGGTTCATAGAAGTTACGGATACCTGATAGAATTGTTCTATCTGTACCTGTTCCATCATCAAGAGTGAA
>JAEIGA010001416.1_pt1 | contig 37491 bp, 28 predicted proteins | sample 9270691 | NCBI WGS metagenome assembly JAEIGA01 (sample SAMN17057246, study PRJNA624740) | gut metagenome | biome: biome; isolation source: fecal sample | host: Bos grunniens | place: China: Xizang | collected 2019
TAATCAACATTATTGAACCCTTTGAGAAATTAAAAGAAAGTTTAATAACAAAAATTCAAGAGTTAAATAAAATATTTATTAAATTTAAAGATGAAAATATAGAACAAAAAATACATTTAAAAAATATATCATCTATTAGAACTGGAAATAAAAATGCAAATTTTGCTTCAAATAATGGAACATATAGATTTTTCACTTGTTCATTAAACAAAATTCAATATTGTAATTCATTTGAATACAATGATGAAGTTATTTTATTAGCAGGAAATGGAGATATTGGAGAAATACAATACTTTAATGGTAAATTTGATGCTTATCAGAGAACATATATTATTCAAACTAATTTAATAGGAAATGTATATTATTCATTGCTTAGAAATAAAAACTTTTTCAAAAATAATTCTAAAGGTAGTGTGGTTAAGTTTTTAACACTTTCTACTATTCAAAATATAAAAATAAATTTAGACGAAGATAAAAATGATATTCGCTATAAAGTCATACGTTTAATTTTTGGATATGAGCAAATTCTCCTAATTTTAAATGAAGTTATCAAACAATTAATTGAACTTTATTTAATATAAGAATGTATTAATCATTTATCAAAATAATGTAGTTGCATAATAAAAAATAATTTAGAAAATAATATTAAGTTTTTGTAGAAGAATTAAAAATATTTATTGAAGAAGCTAAGAAAGAGAAAAAATTAGAGCATACCAAACATAAATATAAAGAAGAATTAAATTAATCTCTTGAAGTATAGAAAATGAAATATTTTAGATGCAACTTCTAGTATTGATTTATGAAATTGTTATGACACTTCTATTTGTAACAATTTTCAAAATTTAACAAATAAGAAAAAGATAAAATCTCTATAAACAACCTATTATTGCTGAAATTTGTCGACATAAAAGTGATTTTTATTGAAATGGTAGTTTAGATATAGATTTACCAAAAGGAATAAAAATAAATCCTTTAAATTTAATTTTATTTATTATCATAATTATCAATTTTTTAATACTATTTTAGAAAATGATAAAAAATTTATAAAATATTGATATATTGAAATTTATGAATGAAATTATAGAAACGCATTAATAGATTGAAAACCTAATTATAAAAAAATATATTTGTCAATAATAAAACTAAAAAAACTATAAAACTGTTTCATCCTTTTTATTATTCAATTTTATATAAAATTTCAAAGCTATTATTAAATGAAAAAATCGAATTAGATTAATACAAAATAAAAAAGAAATAATTTTAATTTTCTTTTCCAAATATTTTTATTTAATTTTTTTAATTGCTTCTTTAACTTCTTGTTCTAATTCTTTAGATTCATCCATTAGTTTTAATAATTCATCAATTGCTTGATTTAATTCTTTTTTAATTTCTTCAGGATCTTTTTTTTCTTTTTCAGAAATAGTTATATACCTACCTGGTGATAATAAAAATTCATTTTCTTCTAATTCTTTTAAACCAATAGACTTTGCTAGTCCAGGGATATCAATTTTTTCTCCACTTTCAAATTTTTTAAATATATCTACTAATTTATTTAAATCTTCTTCTTTTAACTCTTTATTTTTCTTAGAACCTTCAACTAATTGGCCTAATTTTTGAGCATCAATCATTAATACATTTTCATGTTTTTTATTATTGTCAAAAAATCAAATTGATGCTGAAATTCCAGTAGTAAAAAATAATTTATCAGGAAGTGCAACAATACACGAAACTTTGTTATCTCTTAATATTTTTTCTCTTATTTTATCTTCTCCATTTGTTGTTGAAGTTAAAGAACCATTTGCTAAAACAACACCGGCTTTACCATTAGTTGATAATTTGTGCAAAATATGTTGCAATCAAGCAAAGTTTGCATTTTTTCTAGGTGGAGTGCCATATTTTCATCGATCATCACCATCTAATTTTTCATTTCAATATTCTTTTAAATTAAATGGTGGATTAGCCATTATATAATTAAATATTTTTCCTGGATGTTGATCATTTGTAAAAGTATCAGCTGGCGATTCTCCTAAAGCTCCCTCAGTCACCCCTGCTTCATTAGTATTAAAAATATTTAAACCATTTAACAATAAATTAAGTTTAGCTAATTTTCAAGTTGTATTATTATATTCTTGACCATAAACTGTGATATTGTTAGTATTTCCACCTTTTTCTTCAATATATTGTTTAGCTTGAACTAGCATTCCGGCTGTCCCACAACAAGGATCATAAACTTTACCTTTTATTGGTTCAATAAATAGAGTGATTAATCGAACAATAGATCTTGGAGTATAAAATTCTCCACCTTTTTGGCCTCTTTTTAAAAAGAAATTACCAAGAAAATATTCATAGATTCTTCCAAGAATATCTTCCCCGTGTTCACCTAAATTGTCAGATTGAAATATTTTAACTACTTCTCCTAATTTCGTTTTATCCACAGAAGAGTCATTATATGAAGCGCTAAATATTCCTTTTAATTGTGGATTAGCCTTTCCCAATTCAAAAATTGCATCATCTAAAGCTTGTCCAATTTCACTAGTACCAACTTTTGTTAAAATAGTTTTTCATTTAGAAATTTCAGGAACAACAAAAGCATCTCTGGATCTTAAATCTGATTCATCAATCTCATCTTTACTCAAACCTTCATTTATTAATTGATTAATTGCAATTTCATTTTTGTCATTAATAAATTTAAGAGTTAATATCCCTAAAACAACATGCATATAGTCTTCAGCTGATAAATTACCTCTTAGAGTGTCAGCTGCTTTTCATAATTTATTTTCTAAATCTAAAATTGTTATTTTATTATTCATAAATTACCTTTCATGTTCATCAATAAAATATTTAGGATTAACTCTTATTATATTATCAATTTCATCAATCATAATTTTTGAAGCATCTTTAGCATTTTCGGGTGGATAGTTATATTCTGTTTTTAATAATAATTTAATTTTGTTATTAATTACATCTCTAATTTTTTGATTGGTTCATCATTGCGGAGTTATTACATCTTTAATAAGATTTACTATTTTCAATGTAATTTCTCTTAAAATTTCAGAACTTTGGTTTTGCAATTTAAATCTTTCATCAGCTAAAACAGAATAAAATTTTTGTAAATTTTCATCATCTCCCATAATTTTATTTAGTTCTTTATCTTCAATCATTATTTGAGCCATTTTTTGAAGACCATCAATCATTTCTTCTAAATTTTTATCTTGCTCATATTTAGCAACAAGCATTTTTAAATCTTCAGATAATTTTTGTGCTTTTAATGGATTAGTTCTTGAAAAAATTTTAATTTGATTTTTCATTTCTTGTTCTAACATTTTAGGTTTTAATTCATCTTTTAATTCTTTATTTTCTTTAATTGTTTTTAATTCTTTTTCTAATAAAGAATAAACATATGATAAATCTTTTTTACCATCCATTAAAACTCTACTTACTTCAATATTTCCTGTTTGAACAATTTCATCCATTTTAGATTTTAATTTATCTAGTGTTTTTTGAATATCTACAGCTTCTTCAACATTTGTTGTTCTAATAAAATTTTTTATAAGAATATAAAGTTGAGCTTCTAGTTTTTGCGCTTTATCTAAAATTTGAGAACATAATTTATAACATCTAGATATTTTTGAAACTAAAGCAAAAAATAAATCTTTATCTTTTTTGGACAATTTTTCAATTAACTTAACACCTTCAATCATTCAATCAAATTTTTCTTTATTGTCACTTTTAATTCAAGAAATAATAATATTTTCTTGTTTTTCAAAAAATTGTTTTTTAATTTTTAGACAAAAATCTAATAAAGAAATTTTAACTTTATCTATATCAAATTCTTTTTTACTATCACCCGCATATTCTTTCAAAGCATCAGAAATATGCTTTCAAATTCCTATATAGTCAACAATTAATCCATCTTCTTTATTTTTTTCACCATTATAAGTCCGATTAACTCTAGCAATTGTTTGCATTAAATTATGTCATTTAATGACTTTGAATAAATAAAGAGTATCTAAATCAGGAACATCAAATCCTGTTAATCACATATCAACTACAACTGCAATCTTTATTGATGAATTATCTTTTTTAAATTCTGAAGCAATTTTTCTTTTTTCTTCTTCAGATGGAACTAGTTTAGTTAATTCTTCATTATCTTTATTTGAACCAGTTATTACTAACCTAATTTTTTCAGCTCAATTAGGTCTTTGTTTAACCATTTCTCTATATATTAGATAGGCAATATTTCGATTAAAAGCAACAAACATTATTTTTCCATGCAATGCTCTTGCTCGATCATCATAGTGTTTTCAAAAATCTGTTACAACCATTTTAATTACATCATCATGAGCAAGAATTTCTGAAACTTTAATTAATTTCTTTTTAATATGTTCATATCTAGCATGTTTAATATAATCTGAATCAAAACTTTTTTCTTCTTCTGAATATAATTCATCTAGTTCAGGTAATTTGTATTTATCTAATAATATTTCAACTCTTCTTTTTTCATAATGAATAGGAACAGTTGAGCCATCTAATTCAGATTGACTCATAGTATATTGATCAATATATCCACCAAAAATATCAGTTGTTTTTTTATCACCTTTTAAAGGAGTTCCTGTAAAACCGATGAATTTAGCATTAGGAAATGCATCTCTCATATATTTTGCATAACCTTCTTTTTCAATTATTTCTTTGTTGGTTTTATCTACAACATAATCTATTTCAATATTATTATGAGAACGATGAGCTTCATCAGCAATAATGATCACATTATCTTTCATTGATAAAGGTTCGGTTGATTCTGTAAATTTTTGAATAGTGGTCATATAAATACCAAAATCATCATCATTTGATAATTTTTCTTTTAAATCTTTTCTTGATGTTATTTTAATTGGTTTTGTATATAAATAATAATCATGAGCTTCATCAAATCTAACATATAATTGGTCATCTAATTCATTACGGTCAGTTACAAAAATAATTTTATAATTTTGATTTTTAAAATATGTTTTAATTCTGTGAGCCAGAAATAACATAGTTACAGATTTTCCTGAACCTTGAGTATGTCATACTACGCCAGCTCTACCATGTTGAGCATTTTCAATTGATTTAATTGATTTTTCAACCGCATAATATTGATAATATGTTGGAATATATTTAATAAGGCGGTTTTTTGATTTTGCAAAAAACACATAATTTTTTAAAAGATTTAATAATGTTTTTCTATTATAAATACCAACAATATGTTTATGATAATTATTTAAAGCACTTTCTTCATCTTCTTTAAAATCTTTATCTTGAATTATTTTATCTGAAAAATTTGTTTTTTTTCAAGATCATCAATGATTAAATTCAGATGTTGCTGCTCCATACTTTGTTAAAAAACAATTTGAAACACAAGAAAAAATATTTCAGTACATGAAATTATCTTGTGATTTTGCATAAAAAACAACTTGTTCATAAGCATCTTTTAATTTTTCTTTAGCTTCAGGAGACTTTAATTCGATTAAAGAAATGGGTAGACCATTTAAATAGATAACAATATCAGGTCTTCTAATTGAAGTATTTACTGATATTTGCATTTGTCTTATATATTTAAAAACATTATTGTCAATATTTTCTAAATCAATCAATTTAACTTGTTTAGTAACATTTGATATTTTATCTATTTTTATTCCAATACCTTCTTTTAATCATTTAAGAGTTTGAAAATTACCTTCATCAAAACTTGTTGCACTCAATTTTTTTACTTTTTCAAGTGCATTTTCGATATACTCAATTTCCAAATTTTTATTAATCCTTATTAAACTTCGTTTTAATTCTTCAAAATCAACAACAATAGTTAAATTATCTTTGTTGAAGTGAGTATTATATTTTTCATAACCCAATTCTTCTAATGTTTTAGAAATTAAATCTTCAACTAGTTCTTCTTTTAATATTAATGACATATCTTTAATATTATAAATTATAATCATTAACATATTTTTTGTTATATTAAATAAATCATCTTTCTTGATTGATGATTTTATTGCAAATTTAAATATTAAAAACCTTTAACTAAAAATAAATATTCTCAAAATAATTTATTTAAAACTACAGAGTCATTATATAAAAAGCTAATAAATTTTTATGATTTGAATTTTGAAAGTTTTTCTCTTTTTTTATTCAAACAAGTTCTTCTATTTTTACTTGACAACATATATATTAATTAGTTTTCAAAAAAATATCTACAATCCCTACATATGGAAGAAATCATATTAAGATACTAATTATATTGGATTATTTAAATATATCTTCATCTAACAAGAAATTAGATAAACTAACTATATGAATACCATTTTCATTGTATGAATTAATATTTAAAAATTGTTCTAAATCATTAACAATTAATATCTTTTTGTAATTATCTTTAATTTCTAAAAAACCCCTTATTTCTCTATCCATATCTTCTTTTGAATTTATTTTTCAACTAGATTGGATATAAAATTGTTTATCAAATTTTTGGGCAATAAAATCAATTTCATATTTTTTTCTAACTGTTTTATTATTCTTATCTTTACCAAATACATCAATATTACCAACTTTAACATTGTAACCTCTTGCTATAATTTCATTGTATATAATGTTCTCCATAATATGTCCCCAATCTAAATTTTCAAATTGAAAACATGCATTTCTCAAACCAATATCAATAAAATAGTATTTAACAGATGATGCAATTATTCTTTTTCCTTTTAAATTAAATTGCTCAACTTTATCTATTAATAAAACATCATTTAAAATATCAAGATATTTATTAATGGTTCTAAAATTAACATTAGTTTTATATTCACTGTTAAAAGTATTAGTTATATTAGAAACGCTAGTTAATGAGCCAATATTAGATGCAATAAATTTTAATAGATCATTTAATAAATATCGACTTTTCTTTAAATGGTATTTATCTAAGATATCTTTGTTGTAGATTAAGGAGAATAAATCATTTAAATATTTTTGTTTTCGTTCATTCTTACTTTCTAATTGAACTGCAGGCATACCTCCAAATGAAAAATAATCACTTAATAAACTTTTGATATCTTTTGGTTTGTTTTTAAAAAGATAAATTTCTTTAAAACTTAGCGGATTAATTTTTATTTCAGTCCCTCTGCCTCTAAATTCAGTAACAATGTCTTTAGATAACATTTTAGAGTTTGAACCAGTAACATAGATATCAGCTTTTTTCATAAGATCTATTAAAATAAAATGAAAGCTAACTTTATCATTTGTGAATTTATTAATCTTTGGTTTAACTAGTTGGATTTCATCAACTAGGATATAACATCTATCTTTTCTTTTATTAATTTCACTTTTAAGGTAATTATAAAAATTATCTCAATCTCAAAGATGCATATTAGATCCTTCATCTAATGAAATTTTAATAATATTAAAATCACTAATCCCTTGAGATATTAAATATTGATAAAATAAATTGAATAGTAAAAATGTTTTACCTGAACGTCTTATGCCGGTTACAATTTTTACCATTCCATTATCTCTACTATCAATTAATTCATTTAAGTATTGATCTCGTTTAATTTCCATTTTTTATTTTCCTAAGATTATTATATTACACAATCTTGTGTCTAAACACATTTTTATGTATTAAAATTTAAAAATCACTGATTTAAATATAATAAATTGTGTCTAAACACATTTTTATGTACTTTAATAGTATCTCTTGACAATATTTATATAAATTTGCTTAATGCTCCGCCTTTCTAATTGACAACTTCTATATCTCATTATCTTAGAATTTATAGCAATTTTAGGTATTAATGTTTAAATCACCATCTTTTTAACTACCTAATATAAAAATAAACTGACAATAAAAATCTCTCTAATTTCATTGAAGGGAAAGTCCACTTGTTTTTAAACAACTTCCGAAAGTGATCATATGTATTTTAAACATTAATCTTACTAACAGTATTTTAGATAAAAAAGTATAGAGAAAAAAATAATGAATGTTATAGAATTAAATAAACAAAGAAGATCAAACTTTATTGAGTTAATTGAATTTCTAGAAAAATACAAAGGAGAATAAAGTATGGGAAAATATAAAATCAAAACTGAACAAGCATGATTGAATGCTTCTTATTGTAATTGCGGAGATGAAGAAAATTGTAATCCTAAATCTCATAGATTATGTGGAATTTGCAATGGTACCATTTTATATGGTTCACATGAAAGTGTTGTGGCACAAAGAAATAGTAGATTTGCTTGAAATACAGATCACATAATCCCTAAATCTAAAGGTGGAAATAATTCAATAGATAATTTACAAGCTGTTCATATTGTATGCAATCGCTCTAAAGGCGATACATCTGGTGAATATTAGAATATATTAGACTTGTAAAAAGTATGCAATCAGTAATACATGATGCAAGGCAAAAAATGTATCAAATAATGGATTAAACTTATTTAATAGCATATTTCTTATTTAACTTAATTACTTCAGATCTAAGCTTATTAATTAAATTTTTATCATTTGGATTTTTTAGGATTAAATCTATTATTTGAGCTAATCTAATAAATTGTTCTTCTTTAAATCCTCTAGTAGTCATAGCAGGAACACCTAATCTAATACCGCTAGTAATTAATGGTGATAACTTATCAAATGGAATTGAGTTTTTATTTACTGTAATATTTACTTTAGATAAAATCTCTGTTGCTTCTTTACCAGTTAGATTGTAACTAGACTTTACATCAATCATAAATAGATGGTTATCTGTACCATCAGAAACTAACTTAGCACCAAGTGATTTAAAAGTATCAGCAAAGACATGGGCATTTTTAATTATTTGTGCTTGATATATTTTAAAATCTGGTTCAAGTGCTTCTTTAAACGCAACTGCTTTTGCAGCAATAATGTGAAATAAAGGACCACCTTGATATCCAGGGAAAACTCATTTATCAATCTTCTTTGCTAATTCTTCATCATTAGTCATAATAATACCACCACGAGCTCCTCTTAATGTCTTATGAGTAGTGGATGTAATTACATCAGCATATTTTACTGGACTAGGATGAAGACCAGTGGCAACTGCACCAGCAATATGTGCAATATCAGCCATTAATTTAGCTCCAACATTGTCAGCTATTTCTTTAAATTTTTTAAAATCAATAATACGAGAATAAGCACTAGCACCACAAATGATTAAAGCAGGTTTAATTTTTTTTGCTAGTTTAAATATTTGTTCATAATTTAGATATCCATTTTTATCAACGTTATAGGAATAAGATTTATAAAAATAACCAGAAAAACTAATTTTGTAACCATGAGTTAAGTGACCACCAGCATCTAATCCCATTCCTAAAATTTTTGAACCTTTTGGTACTAAAGCAGCAATTGCTGCAGCGTTTGCACTTGATCCAGAATGTGGTTGTACATTAGCAAATTTAACATTAAATAGTTTTTTTAAACGGTCAATGGCTAATTGCTCAATTTGGTCAACATTTTCACAACCGCCATAATATCTTTTTGCAACAAATCCTTCTCCATATTTATTTGTTAATATACTTCCTGCTGCTTTTAATACATCATTGGATACATAATTTTCAGAAGCAATTAATTCAATATGATCTTGTTGGCGATTTAATTCTTGATTAATTATGGATTCAATCTCTTTATCTTTAATTTTTATTTTCTTATACTTAATCATAAATAATCCTTTAATAATTAATTTAGCTCTTAAATTGTTAATTACTTATTATATAACTTATTTCATTTCGCTTTCATTAGCTACTGTCACTGTTTTATATTTTCTTCTCTTATGAAGATAATAGATAGCCAAAATTAAGATAATTATTACAACTAATAATGCAGCTGAACCCAAGGCAACAGGGATAATTGGAAATGTGCCTTTACTAGGAAAACCAGTTAATACAATTTTATGTTGCTGGTTATCAGTAGAAGAATATAATTTTTCAAATTTATTATCATTATCATCTCGTACAAAGATGGGGGCATCTTTAATAGAAATTGAAATTGACATAATTCCACTATCGTCACTTGATTCAATTTTTTTGATATCAATATGATCTGCTAAGTTGAAGTTTTCATCTGCTCATTCCTGTGGTAAATTTTGAAATAATAAATTGTTTTGAATAAAACTTTTAGGATCTTTTTTTCTCTGATTTTCTAAAATTTCAATAATTAGACTTTTAATGTCTTCAATTTGATTTGGTCATAATTTTGATAATTGTTCATTATCTTTTATGTTAATTTTATTTTTAATAATTGTTTCATTAGGAATTGCAGTACCTATTTTCAAAGCAATTGTTTGCGTTACAAGCAAAGAATTATAAAATAATGAATCTCCTGCATATGTATATTTTTGGTTAATAGTGATTCTAAAACTAACTGTACCATTTTTGTTAGAAAAACCAGAAGGGCTTTCATATATTGTATATAAATCATTAGGGATGTTAGCACTGTTATCATCAATAAATAATTCATTTTGATCTTTACCATCTTTATTTTCAAGTATTTTAAAAATATTTTTATCTTTATTTAATCATGTTTCAATGTCATTTTTTAGAGTACTAAATAAATTTTTATCTTCCACAATTGATTGTGGATATGTATCATATTTTGTTTTAAAAGTATCTCCCATTTGATTAGAATCTAGTGTTGATACAATAGCAGTTTCCTCAACTTGTTTAAATCCTTTGATAGTAATTTCTTTTGTAAATGGAGTAGTATTATTGTTAACATCAAATCCATTAGTATTAATTATTTTTTTAAGAATTAGTTTAATCCTAATAGAACCATCTTTATTATTTCAAGAATTATCAACTAATTGAACATCTAAATCTTTTTGCTCAATAAGACGATTAGATGGGTTATCAAGTAATCCAGGTTTTTGAACTGGACTTTGAAAATAATCAACAAAAATTTGATTTATAATGTTGTCTTTAATTTTGTTAAAAGATTCTGAATCACTCATCGTTTGTGCTACGATATTTTCAAGTTGTGGGATGATAATACCATTGCTTATAACATCTTCATTAATTTCAGTTGGTTTGTTCCCTTTAAAACCTGTTATTATTAATGTTCCTGGAATAGAAAGATCTGTTCCTGTTATTCATTTATATTTATCATCAATATAACTATTAATTTTGAAAGTGTTATTAAAAGTGATTGAACCTTGACCATCTTCATTTTTATCATAATTAATGGCTGTATAATCATTAGAAGTAAAAGTTAAATTATCAACAGCTAATTGATAGTAAGAATTATCTGCTAAAATTTGGTTAATATTTTCTAAAATTTTTGTTTTTAGAACATCTAAATTAACCTCACTAGCTAACGTTTGTGAAAAATCACTTATATTAATTTTAATAGGACTATTATCAATTGTTGCTTTAAATGCTGTTGAAACTACAGGCTTAAATCCACTAATTGTAAATTCAAAAGACTGTGAATCACCTAATGGTGGAAATCTACCATCTTGATCTTTTATGTAAATATTTTTAAAAATTAAATTAGCTACTATAGTTCCAGTTTTATTATTGTAGCTATTAATTTCTACTTGGATGCTATCCTTAGGATTTCAATTTTTTGGTTCATTTTCAATTTGACCAAAATCAGAAAGCTTTTGTATATTAACATTATTAGTAAAATTATTATTGGTTATTGCTTGTGCTAATATTTCAGGATTACCAATTTGTATTGGGTTTGTATTTGGTGTGATGATTGTTTCTTGGCTTTTTCTAAAACCATATATTTTAAGATTTCCTAGTGGTTTTTCACCAATAACAGGTGCTGTATTAGATACAGCTTTTTTTAATTTTATATTTAAAAGAATATATGGATTGTCTAAATTTGCACCATCAACTTGATATTGTGGTTCAGTAATGATAATATCTTCTTTTTTTATATCAATTGGTAAATCTTGGAAAATGGTTTTTCTATTTTCAAAAATTAATTCTTGCAAATTATCACTTGATCAATCTATTTTATTAGCAGTAGTATCATTATCTGGTTTCAATGTCTTGATATTTATTTTATATTCATCAGTTTCTTCTTTTTCTAATGCTTGATTAAAAGAAGTGTTTAAATATTTTTTAAAACCTACAATAGTAAATTCGCCTAGGTCAATATTCTCATTTTTAATAAAACCATTATCTATAGCATTTTCATCATAAACTCATGCATTATTAATTGAGACATTTATTTTTAATTGACCTTTATAATAATCATCATAATCATCATTTGTGTTGCTATCTAAAAAATTATATGTAATGCTTGTATTAGCAGTATTCCCAGATAATTGAATATGTGTTGTTATTTTATTTATTAAATCTTGGTTATTTAAATCATTTAAGTCTTTAAAATCATTAGCATATAAATTATTTAGAGAGGGGACACCATTTGAAATGTCTATAGTTTTATTATTAGCATCATATTTAGTAATATCTGGTTTTTTGAAACTAGTTAAATTTGCATCAGACCAAATAGTGTTGCTTGTTGTATTTAAATTTTTTTCATCGTAATATAAATTTAGTCCATATTTAAAACTAATTGTCCCATTTGGAATATCTTTTTTAACTATTTGAATATCTATGTTCTTTTCAGCAGATATAATTGATCCATCTAGATTAGTTGGGAATTTGCTAATATTTTTTAGATCTTCATCACTATTAATTTTTGGAGTCAAGTTTTTTCAAATAGCTGCTTTTAGCATATTATCATCAACATCAGTCACAAAGTAATTGCTAGCATTATCAAAATTAATTTGTCCTTCTAGTTTAGTTGGGCCTTCTGGAACAATAGCATTCGGAAGCTTTATTGTTAATGGTCAACCATCTTGCTTGCCTGGAATAATATCACTTTGTTCATTGGCATATTCAGTAAGCTTTACTATAAGATTTAAAGTTTTATTCCTATTTGAATATCAAACATCTGTACCTTTTTCTAAAGTTAAAATTGCATCCTTAGGTTTATTTACAACAACTTGGTATTGTTCACTCTCAAGATCCTTTAAAAATTGATCTGATAATGCAGGATTTGTAGATAAATCATAAATGAATTTTTCAACAGTGTAAGGTCCTTGTATATTAGGTATATAATCAATTTCATTCTTAATAGTTGTTGGGTTAATTGTTAATAAATTAGTTAAATCACAAGCAGGAAATGCTGTAGATGCAGTTACAATTGTATCGTTTTGTCTAAAATTAGATGCTCAAATTATAATAGTGGCTGTCCCTAAAGTATTTGAATGATTAGTAACTTCAATCTTATCTATTTGTACATTTGGAATATCATATAAAGAACCTTTTATATCTACAAATTCTTTTAACTTTGTTTTTAATTGTTCTTTATTATCTAAAGAAGAATTAAAATATTCTTGCAATTTAGATGGATAAATTTCTTTTTTTGGCGTTGGTAAAACTACAAAAGATGTATCTTCTTTTTTTACAAAATCTGTCAATGAAATTGTGACATCTAGTGTGTTATCATCATTTGCTACTTTTCCACCATTAACTAATTTAAATGCTGGTCTTATAGTAAAAGTTAATTTATTGTTTGAATTATCTGGTTGTAATCCACCAATAATTTGAAAAAAATTAATAATATCTTGTTCATCTTGTGAATTAGCTGGTGCTAGTTGTGTTCAAAATTTATCTTTATAATCATAAATATATTTTTTTACATCATTTTCTTGAACTTCGCTAGGAATATTGGCTTCACCTAAATCACCACTTAAAAAATCTTTGCTAGCTTGTATTCTTGAGGTATTAGTATAGAATCCACTAATACTTCCAATAGTATATTCAATATCATTGTTTTGAACAAGTCCTTTTTGAATAGGATTGTGATTATTATCATATTCTATTTTGTAAAGAAAAGATGGTTTAAATCTAAATGTAATTTCACCTTTTGCATTATCAATTGATGCTATCATCTTTCCATTAAATGTTCCTGGTAGAGCATTATTTATATTTAATTGTAGGAAAGAAGAAAATCTTTTGCGATTTGAATCAAAAAAGTCTTGTGCTGTTAATTTTTTTTCTGCATCTTTAATAGTTGATAATTTTGTTTCATCTAGTTTAAAATCATCACTGCTTTGTTCCTTTGTTGGAGCATAATAATATATTGCATTTCTGTCATAACCAAAATATCCTGAGGAGAATCAACTTTTTTTGTCCGCTCTATCATAAATACCAAGTTTAGAAAAATTTGTTTCTTCTACTTGTGTAACTTGTAAAACATCATTAATGATAACTGGAATTGGTTTATAATCTTGATCATCCCCATAATAAAATTTTGAAGTAACTAGCATTAAAGGATTATCTTCACTAAGTTTCTTGTTATCAAATAATGTTGTATTAGTTGAAATGTTATCAATATCAAAACCATATTTATTTACAGAATCATTAAGTTTATAACTATCTTTAACATTTTTTAAAACATCACTTTCTATTTGTGCACCAGCACTATCATACATAATAAAATTTAATAAATTAGATGTATCATTGGTATTATCAATTTTATCTACACTTAATTTTTCTGGATCAAAACTATTAGCAACAAAATTAAATTTTTTAGCAAATGATAGTATTTGTGGATTACCATCATTTAATCTCATACTTCATCAATTGTTATTGTTAGAACTATTTATACTAGAAATATTAGAAAGACCAAATTTATATGAGTTACCAATCTGTGTACCTTCAAGTAAATTTCCATTAACCATATATTCATTTGTATTCAGCTCAATATCTTTTGTACTTTCTTCATTAATATTTTTGCAAAATTCATTCGCTTTAAAAGTATTAATACTTTGATTAATTACTTTTTTATTTTGTACAAATAGAAAAGGCGTAATAACTCCTAAAATAAATGTAGGAACTAAAAACATTAAATATTTTCTCTTTAATTTTTTATTAGTTTTTACCATGTCAAAACCTAACTCTTTTAAAAAATGATAATATAAAGAAATAATCTTGTCAAACTATCAATAAGTAGTTAATAAGTACATTTATAAGACAAACTAATACATTTAGTTTGATGTCCTATCTTTTAAAACTACAATATAAAAAGTAATTTGCAAATTTAATGTAAAAATATATTAATTATTTACAAAGGTTTTCAACAATACATAAAAAGATAAAAGCTAATGGTTTTAAAAAAGGAAAATTAAAAATAATGATTTCTTTATTTTAAATATAAATTGGATAAAAAATTCAACAAAAATAGAAAAATAAAATAAATTTAAAATAGAAGAACTAGTAAAAATGTTAAATAATTTATGTTGAAATAATACTTAGATTATTATTTTCATATTTTAATTTCATTTTGATATTTTACTAATTTTATTGTTCTTAACAAAACTGAACTTTTAGTGCTTTATTTTCACTAAAATTATGTTTTGGTAAATTAACTATACAAAAATAATATAATAAAAATAACTATGAATAATATATTAACCTTAAAAAATCTAGATATTAAGATTGATAAGAAAAATATTTTAAAAGATATTAATATAAATGCGAAATCAGGTGAATGCATTGCTATTTTAGGTCAAAATGGTGAAGGTAAAAGCACAATTTTAAAAACAATCATGGGACATTACTCTACATCAATTGGAAAAGGAGAAATCATTTTTAAAGAAAATTTAATAAATAATCTTAAATCATTTGAGAGATCTAAGTTAGGTATATTTTTAATAAACCAAAACCCAATTGAAATTGAGGGATTAAAAACAATTGATTTTTACAAATCTATCTTAAATGCTAAAGGGATTAAACTAAAAACAATTGAATTTTATAAAACTATAGAGAAAAATTTAAAATTAGTAAACTTAAATCAAGATATTTTGGAAAGAGATTTTAATTTAGGTTTTAGTGGTGGTGAGAAAAAAAGAAATGAAATTATTCAAATGCTATTATTAAAACCAGAATTAATTCTAGTAGATGAAATAGATAGTGGTTTAGATGTTGACTCCTTTAAAATTATTGTAGATATCTTAAAACAACAATTAAAAAATGGGAAAACAATGATTATTGTTTCTCATAATAAAGAGTTAATAAAACAATTACAACCAAATAAAATATATTTATTAGCTAATCAAACTATTGTTCATACAGGAAATTATGATTTTGCTATGGACATTATGGAAAATGGTTTTAAAAAAGTTTTAAATAAATTGAATATTAAAGATCAAGATAAAAAAATTTTAGGTACATGTATAGGTGAACATTTTGTCAAAAAATAAATTATTAATAATTGATAACAAATTTAATGAAACTCTAAATTTATTTGGAAACGAAAAGTGAACCATTGTTAACTTTTCTTCACAAGACTTTAGTTTAAAAATTAATGTTAAAAATAATGTTACAAATATTATTAATATGATTGCTATTGTTCAAACAAATGATACAACTTATACTATTGATTATTTAGTAACAGATCAACAAAATAAAATTACTATTAATATTTTTTTTATAGTTTTAAATCAAGGAAAAATAAATTCAACAATAATAATAAAAAATACTAGTACTTCAAAAAACAATAATATTGATATGAGAGCATATGGATTAATACTAGATAATGAAAGTAAAATTATTATTAAACCGATATTTAATTTTTTGAGTAATCAAATTGATGCTAAACATAGTGTTAAAATTGGAACTATTAACATAAATGAATTAAATTACTTAAAAACAAGAGGAATTAAACGTTCAACAGCTGAGTTAATTCTAATTCAATCAAAAATAAATAACATACTAAAATATGTTGAAGAAAAACAGAAAAATAAAATAATGATAAAAATTAATGAAATCATAGGAAAATAATATCAATGACAACAAAAAATATAAGAGCACACATTAAATGATTTCAAAATAATAAAAACATGATATACGCCGACTCTGCTGCTACATCATTAAAACCAGATATTGTTATTGATACAATAATAGATTATTATGAACAGCAATCATCAAATCCACATAATAATGATTCAACTTTTACTTATAAAGCTTATGAAAAGTTAGAACAAGCTCGAGATCTGGTATCAAATTTAGTTAATGTTAATAAAGAAGAAATAATTTTTACTTCTGGAGCAACTGAAGGCTTAAGTTTAATTGCCCAATCTATGGAACAAATATTACATGAAGGAGATGAAATTATTTTAACGAAATTAGAGCATGCATCTAATTTACTACCTTGATATCATTTAAGAGATAAATTGAAAATTAAAATTATTTTTTTAGAACAAGCATCGTTAATCCCACAACCAGAAGAATTTATTAAAAAAATTACTAAAAAAACTAAATTAATATCATTCACTGGGATGTCAAATTTAATTGGTGTTAGATTAGATGTAAAAACAATATGTAATAAAATCAAAAAAAGTTATCCTGATATTTTATTATGTCTTGACGCAACACAAATGATTCCTCATAAAAAGTGTGATTTTAAAGAATGAAAACTTGACTTTGGTGTATTTAGTGCACATAAATTATTTGGTCCAACAGGAATAGGAGCATTATATATCAAGAAAGAATTACAAAATATTGTCAATCCAATTCGGTTTGGTGGAGGTATGAACTTCTCAATTAATGAACATAATTTTTGCTATATTGATGGTGTAGCTAAATATGAAGGTGGGACCCCACATGTAGCAGGAATATATGGGTGAATTAAGGCCATTGAATTTTTAAATAAGATAAGTTATGACTTTATTGAAAAATATGAAAATAAAATCCATGATTTATTAGTTAAGGAGTTGGCTAATTGTGATCATCTTGAAATATATAATCTAAACTACAACACTCCAATGTTAGCTTTTAATTTAAAAGGAGTTTTTGCACAAGATTTAGCCAGTTATTTAGGAAAAAAAGGTATTATTGTACGTTCAGGATTAAGTTGTGCTAAATTAATGAATCAATTATTAGGTACTGATTCATTAGTTAGAGCTTCATTTTACATATATAATTCATTAGAAGAAATTAAGGAGTTTATAAAAGTTATTAAAAAGCTTACTAAAGAAGAGGTACTAAATGAAATCATTTAATGACAAAGATATGATGCGACAAATTATGATTGATCATTCAGAAGAACCAATACACAAAGTTGATGATGAAACAAAACTAGGTAACTACCTTTCATTTCATAATAAATCAAGTTCATGCATAGATGATATTAAAGTTTTTGTAAAAATAGAAACAAATAAAATATTAGATGCTAAATTTTTAGGTTTAGGTTGTGTAATTTCGGTATCATCAACTGATATCTTATGTGATATTTTAATTGGGAAAACAATTGAAAAGGCTAATGTAATTTTAAAGCAATATTTTGCTATGATAGCTCATGAATCATTTGATGAAGATATACTAGATGAATTGATAATATTTAAAGATATATATCAACAAGCTAACCGTATTAAATGCTCATTAATTGGGGCTAATGCTTTTAAAGGTGTTTTAAATGAAAAAAAATAATTTATGTTTTGCACTTGAAAAAGGACTAAATGAAAATATAGTTAAAAAAATATCAAATTATAAACAAGAACAAGATGATATGTTAGATTTGCGACTTAAGGCATATCATTCTTTTTTAAAACAAAAGAATCCTAATTGAACTAATGATATTAGTAATATTGATTTTAATGAATTTTATTATTTTATTACTCATGATAATAACGTTAATAAAGATTGAGATGATGTCCCAAGTGATATTAAGGAAACTTTTAAAAAATTAGGTATATTAGAAGCTGAGGCAAAATTTCTAAATGGTGTCAGCACACAATTTGATTCTGAAATTATTTATCATAACCATAAAAAAGAACTGGATAAACAAGGAATTATATTTTGTGATACAGATACAGCCTATAAAAAACATCATGATTTATTTATGAAATACTTTAATAAATTAGTACCATATACTGATAATAAGTATGCAGCATTAAATACCGCGGTATGATCAGGAGGTACTTTTATTTATGTACCGAAAAATGTTAGTGTTCAGATGCCACTACAATCATACTTTAGAATTAATAATCGCTCACTAGGTCAATTCGAAAGGACATTAATAATTTTAGATGAAGGTGCTTCTTTACATTATATTGAAGGATGTACTGCACCTATTTATTCCTCGAATAATCTCCATGCAGCTGTTGTTGAAATATTTGTAGAGAAAAATGCATCAATGAAATATACCACAATCCAAAATTGATCAAATAATGTTTTAAATTATGTAACCAAGCGAGCCTTGGTAAAAGAAAATGCTAATATGACATGAATTGATGGTAATCTTGGTTCTAAACATAATATTAAATTTCCTTGTTGTATTTTAGCTGGTAAAAATGCTAGAGGAAATTGCATCTCAATTGCTGTAGCAAATAAGAACACAATTCAAGATACTGGGGCTAAAATGATCCATCTTGCACCTAACACTAAATCAAATATTGTTTCAAAAACAATTGGTTATCAAAATTCTAAAAGTATTTTTAGGGGATTAATTAAAATCACTAAATCTGCTCCTAATTCATTTGCAAGCATCACATGTGATAGCTTATTATCTGATCCTAATATTATTTCTGATACAATTCCATGTGAAATATTAGAGAATAATAGCTCTTATATCAACCATGAAGCAAGTGTAAGCAATTTTAATTTAGAACAACTAGAATATTTATCTAGTAGAGGTTTAGAACAAAAAACAGCTGAGCACTTATTAATATTAGGTTTTATTGATATTTTTGCAAAGGAATTACCAATGGAATATGCTATTGAATTAAACCGTCTTTTAAAATTTAATTATGATAATTAATATAATCGGCGTTTATTTTTAAATGATTCCTTAATAGTTTCTTCATCAATATAGTCAATATTAGCATTTAAGGGAACACCAAATCCAATTCTAAAAATATTAATATCTAAATGTTGTAATTTAGATTTGATAAAGTTTGCAATGATCTCTCCTTTTAAAGAAAAATTAGTTGCAATAATAATTTCATTAATTTTGTGTGTATTAATAGCAGTAATAATTTTTTGAATATCAATTTTATCCAAATTCACTTTTTTCTCACTATCTTCATTATCTAAAAGAATGTAATAATAACCTTGATATATTTTTGAATTAACAATATGTTCAAAATCTTCATCATTTAAAACTACACATAGTGATTTTTGAAATTGCTGATGATTACAAATATTACAAATTGTATCTTCGCAAATACAATTACAAATATTACAACGTTTTAAATTTTGTTTTGCATCTAATAATCTTTGAGCAAATTTATTAACAAAAATCATATCTTCATTAATAATATAATATGCATATTTCTTAGCTGTTTTTTGTCCTACACCAGGTAGTGCTTTAAAAGCATCAACTAAATATTCAAAAAATTTACTCTTGATCATTTAATAAAAAATTATTTTTAAAATAAGCCATCTAATCCTGGGCCAGCAACTTTATTTGTTATTTCTGTTTTCCCTTTAATTAGTGCTTCAACAGCATTATTAACTGCTTGACTAATAACATCTCCTAACATATCCTTATCATTTTTATCAATTAAAGAATCATCTAGAATAGTTATTTTTTTAATTTTTAAACTTCCATAAATTTCTAATTTAACTAAATCCTTGTAAACAAAATCAAATAATTTAGAATCAAATTCTTCCATTTTCTTTTGTAACTCAGATTGCATCTTTTGAGCTTGAGCCATTAATTTTTTCATGTCCATAGTATTATTCTCCTTTAATCATCATTCAATATTTTTAACATAGAGTCAGTGATTCTTTGTTTTTCATCACTGATTGATATTATTTTAACATCTTTAAATGATGGATTGCTTATTTTTTTATAATGGTATAAATATATTTTAGCTGTATCTTTATCAATTGCCATCACTCTTTGCAAACACTTAAAATTAGATTTATAAAATTCTAAAAATGCTTCGGACATACTGATTTTATTAAATTCATTAGCAATAGTTTTATTATCCATTAATATAAATGCTCCATTTTGAGAAGCAATTAAAAATTTATTAGCTTTTAAAAATAAGTTAATTGTCTTGGAAAGTTCTAAACAATTTTCTTTTAGATCTAAAAATATCTTATTATTCAAATCTTTAATATCTCTGTTGTTATTAAATGCAACAGCAAAAAATTCATCTTGTAAATTTAAATCTATTAGATTCTCACTATTTGTATTTTTTTTAACATCATTGATTGGCTTAGGTAACTCATTTCATTTATTTTCTAAATTAAATTTTTCACTAACTTTATTCTTTGCTTCTATCTCTTGGTTAATGACCTTCTCTTTAGTCTTAAATAAATTATCAATCTCTACATTTGGCATTGCTAAATCAATTTTTTTATTCTGTTTTAAAATGTGTTCATCTTGTAATAAAACATCTGTTTTAGCTTTTATAGATGTTTGTTCGTGTTTTACTGTTTTTGAGTAATAATCATTCGTTTGAAAAAATGACTTAGAATTTTGAAGTTCACTTGCTTTTAAAATCATATATTCAAAATTAATTCTTGGTCTCTCACTATTTTTAATAGCTATTAGATTTTTATTAAATAGTTCAATCATATCTAAAAAAATATCTTTATATTTTATTAATTCTATATGCTTAGTGTTTTTTATCCTTTTTAATAATGATAAGTTCTGTGTAGAACTATAAATATATAAATCCATCATAATTTCAATCATATCAATGGTAAATTTATATAAATTGATTCCTCTATTCTCATACTCATTAATTAACAAAATCAATTTCTTAATATCATTAACCAAAATTATATTAATAAAATTAATAGTATCCTCAAGACTCAAAAATCCAAACATTTCATATAAATCTGATTCATTAATTTTCCCATTACAATAAGAACGCATTTGTTCTAATATGCTCAAAGCATCTCTAGCTGCACCATTGGCTAAATAAACAATGATGTTAATTGCTTCAAGTGATATGGATATTTTTTCTTGTTTACAAACTTCATTCAATAGTTTTTCTAATTCCAAATCGCTAATATAGGAAAAATCAAAGCGCTCACATCTACTAACAATAGTAGAAGGAATTTTATGATATTCTGTAGTAGCAAAAATAAAGATAATATTATTTGATGGTTCCTCAATACTTTTAAGTAAGGCATTCCATGAATTAGAAGTAAGCATATGAGCTTCATCAATAATATATACTTTATTCTTTAAATCATTAGGAAGATAATCTAATGAATCAACTAATGATCTTATTTCACTTACACCACTATTACTTGCCGCATCTAATTCAATAAAGTCAATAGAATTATTATTATTAATAGCTAAGCAGTTTTTGCATTGATTACATGGATTATGTCCTTGCAATTCTAAACAATTGATAGCTTTAGAAAAGATTTTAGCTAATGATGTTTTTCCAGAACCTTTTGGTCCAGAAAAAATATAAGCATGAACTGTTTGGTCATACTTAATCTCGTTAATTAATGTTTTAATTATGTGTTGTTGACCAATTACTTCATCAAAATTTTGTGGTCGGTATTTTCTATATAATGCTTTTTTTTCCATAATTTATAAAAATTATAAATTATTAATTTCTATTAATTTTAAAAAATTGAAAATTAACATAATTAAAGTCATTTGCCCAACCCCATTAGGAACAGGCGTTATATATTTAACTTTTTTATAAACATCTTTAAAATTAATATCACCACATAATTTACCATTTTTATCTCTATTTATACCAACGTCAATACATATACAATTTTGCTTGATAAATGACTTATCTATAAAATTCGCTTTACCAATTGCTGTTATAAGGATATCTGCTTTTTGGGTGTAAGTTTTTAAATTCTTGGTTTTAGAATGACAAGTGGTAACAGTAGCGTTTTGATTTAATAACATAATTGATAATGGTTTGCCAACAATGTTACTTCTTCCAACCACAACTATGTTTTTTGATTCAACACTAATATTATATTGTCTTAATAATTCAATACATCCATTAGGAGTACAAGGGAAAATTATATTTTTTTGTTTATTCAAAACAACTTCACCAATATTGTATGGATGAAAACAATCTATATCTTTATTTTTATCAATAGCATTAAATATTTTGATTTCATTGATATGTTTGGGTAAAGGAAGTTGTACTAATATTCCTCTAATTTTTTTATTTTTATTAAATTGTTGAATCTTTTTAATTAATTTGCTTTCTTCTATATTTTCATCAAGGTGAGCATGGATCACTTCAATTCCTAATTGGTCGCATAATTTCTGCTTGTTCTTAATATAAATTGAACTTGCATAATCATTACCTACTTGAATAATTGCTAACTTGTGTTTTTTTAAATCAAGCTTTTCAAATTGGTTTTTTAAATCTTGTAATAGTTTAGTAGCTGTTTTCTTCCCATTTAAAACTTTTTGATCTTCGATTCATGTTTTTAAAATATAATTTTTAGTTTTTTTAATAGATGCAATTTTAAAAAATTTAGATGGGACTTTTAAACATTCTTTTTTACTAAATAAATATTCATTAATGGTTACAGAATCATTAATTAATTTATTAAGTTCAATTTGATCAGTTATCAAGGCTTCTTGACTACTTTTTTTAATTGTCTGATATTTTTCAATATCATTAGTAATTGCAATAATCATGATATTTAAATATTATAAATATTTTTTATTATTAATTACATTTATTATCATATTATATTTATTACTTTTAGATGGGTAATAATCTATATAGGATAAATCAAACAAAATTTTATCTGTTCAATTATTTTTTGTCATTTCATAAGCAATAGTATATGGCTCAAGTAATTCTTTTTGACATAAAGATAAAAAATTATTGGATAAGATTTCAAAAATTATTTTTAAGTATTTATCATCAAATTTCTTAAATAAATCTAAATATTTTGTAATATCTCTTCCTTTTCTAATTTCATTTAAACATTTATCTATAAGTCAATTATATTTATAAATTGATGAATTTAATCTATCAACGTTTGCTTCCTTATCTTTTTCTTTTTCTAAAAATTTTTGACTTGTTCATTTAGTAAAGGCATTATTATTTTGGACAAAATTAAAAAAACTATTTTTATATTTATTATTTATAGTTAAATCATTAACATAATTAAGATGTTTTATTAATGCAATATCATTTAATTTTTTAAATTTAAAAATTGGTGTTTCCTGATCTTTTAAATCTTTTCCTATTGTAATTTTAAAGCAATTAAAAATCCCTAAATAAAGATACATATTTTTATATTTTTTAAATAAATAAATGGCAGTAGGCTCAAAAGTAGTATTAAAAATTTTTTGATTTAGTTGAATATCAAAAAAATTTCCTTTAAATGATTTAACAAATCTTAAACTAAAAATATCGTTTTCTTCTTTTACCAAATTATCACTACAAATAAAAACATTATTTAAATAATCTGATGTTATATTAATTCCTTTTAAGATATCAAAGGAATTAGATAATAAATATAATTGATATTCATTAATTAAACTTCTAAAAGCAACAAGATCAAAAGCTTGTAGTTTATATTGACAAAAATCAGGAAAGTTTTTAATGATTTTTTCTAACAGTTTCACTTCTTTAGTAAGTAAACAATATTGTACAACTGCATCAATTAGTGTACTATGACATAATGAATTACTAATATTAGATAATAATTTACTACTTATATGTTTATTTTCTAGAATTAAAGGAATTATTCTTTCTTTTAAATTATTTAATGCATCTTCTCTTTTTTTATCATTTAAATTCACAAATTCATTAATGATATTTTCATCAATGTTTTCTTTATTACCAATTAAAAAACTATTGTTTTGGATTTCATTAAGATATATTTTTGTGTTTGATAAAAATTGAAAGCATCCTAAAAATATGTTTTTATCTAATAATTTTTCAAAGACTAAAATTTCATTAAAATTTTGTTGAATAATTTTATTGTTGGTTTTATTAAACAAAAAACCATTATTATATTTAATATTTATTAAGTTCTTATATTTAAAATGATTATTTTCATTTAATAAGATATATAAATTATCATCAACGTCAAAATAAAAATTTTTGTCAGAGCCAAAACCATTAGCACCTATTACATATAATTCTTCATTACAATACAAATTATTAACTACTAAATCATCAATAGTTAAGCAATTGATTTTATATTCTTCTACTAAATAATTTAGATATTGATTTATTGTATTAGACATAATAAATTTATAATCATCGCATTTACGTTGGCTTAATAAAAGTAAATAATAAATATAATTTTTAAAATCACTAAATTTTTCATTTAATTTTATTAATTGAAAAATTTGTTCTTTTTGAAACCCATTAATCAGTAATTTTTTAACCAATTGATCAATTATTTTATTTTTTTTCATTTTGAATTTGCTTTTTACAATATTCCACTAATTCATCAAAGGTTTTTATATCAACATAATTATCAGAAAAATAAACTTTTCTGTGAATGTTTTTTAAAAATTCATTTCCATCAAAAACACTTTTTAAGTTAATAAAAATTAATAAAAAGAAATCTCTAAAAGCAAACTTAATAATCAATTCAGTTTCCTTAGATTCTTTTTGATATTGTTTCAATAAATTATTATATCCATCAATTAACATTTCACATAATTGAGAAAAGTCCTTAGTTTGATTAAAATTAAATATTTCATTATATAGTTTTCGATAGTGTTCTTCATTAGCAATGGCTTGTTGTTTTTGTTCTTCAGTTAGACCTGTTCTAACTCTATTCAAAATATCATTAGTTTTATTGTAATTATCAATAACTATGGATTCTTTATTTTCTATTGTTTTATTGGTTTTTATCTTATTGTTAGCACTATCTTTTTTTGGTGGTTTACTTTTTGTTTTAGCGGCCATAACGCTCCCCTTTATTGATTTCATCAAAAGTTTTAAAATGGTTTTTACAAATGTTTGCTAATGCTTCTATACCATATTTTTCGATTATATATGAACCAATTTTTTTAATATTATCATTTGATGACCCTAAAGGTAATTTTACATTATAAGTCAAACAAATTTTTTCATGATTTTTTAAAAATAAAACTCTAGCAATAATTGATGCACATGCTACAGCAATATATTTATCTTCAGCATGAATACTAAAAACATCAATATTAAATATATTAGTTTTTACAACATCTTGTAAATATTCTTTGTATTTGTTTTCATTAACAAATTCATCAATAATAACAGAATATGGTCGATTAACCTTAGTTGATAAATCTCATAAGCATTGATTGTGTAAAATTGCTTTTATAATATGAGCATTTTGTCATCGATTAAATAATCTATTATATTCTTGAGCATCAATGTTATATGCAACAAATGTTATTCTGCTTTTAATCTTTTCATAGATATCTAACATGCTATTATCAGATAGTTTCTTTGAGTCTTTCACTCCAATGGATTTTAATCACTGAATGTTTTCCTTGTTAACATAAGCAGCACAAACACATAATCCTCCAAAAAAATCTCCAACTCCAACTTCATCACTTCCAATTGTGGAAATATAGTATTGGTTAATCTCTTTATTATTTTTAAAAATGTCTTGCTTATCAAAATCAGATGTTTTATATTTTTCATCAAAAACTTTTTCATATATTTTTTCGCAATTCTTCCCTTGAATTAATAAAACATTAGTTTTAAATAAAGTAATTGAATGACCTTCGTAATAATAAGCCTTATTAATAACTTTTGGATTGTTATTATCAATTAAATAATTAATAAGTTTTTGTTCTATCTTATTTTTAGAATTCTCATTCAATGTTATAGATATATAATTCATATTTATATAATATTTTAATATATTATATATTTAATATTTATTTGTTTATAATTTAATTTATGAGCCAAAATTCATTACAAAATATTTTTGATCACGTGCCCAAAAAATATAAAATTTTTATTAATAAAACTTTTATAAATTCATTTTATTTGTTTTTCTTTTTACTACTGTTAATTAGTGTCATATTCCTTGCTTTAGGATTAGCTAAAGTAGGAGATATTGCTTTCTTTGTTTGATTTGGTTTTGCTCTAGTCATTTTTGATTTTGTTTTATTTTATTTTTTTGAATTTTTTAGGAGACGAGGAAAGAATTTTTTAGATTCATATTTGAACTTTAAAAATTTATATGAACATAATTTAAAAGATAACTATGGTATTCAATTAGATGTTGTAGCAAATGATGAACATTTCTTAAATATTATTGTTTTACTCTTAGATGATCAAAAATTTCATTCTGTTGGAAAACAGGGATTAACTTATAGTTTTAATTTTGAAAACAAAAATATTGAATTCACAACATTTCAAGATATAGATTATAGGGAAAAAGTAAATAGTAAAAATAATATTAAACTAATATTTAGAGTTAATCAAAATATTAAACTTGATGATTTAATCTTTACTAAAAATATTCTTAAGAAAGAACTAGCTAATGAGTTAACAAAAAAAGAATTTGATAATGGGATTAATTTTTATAGTAGTAATCAAGAATATAAAATTGATAATGATGTCCTTAAAACTTTTTCAAATTTAATTAAATCTTTTGATGTAGAAATCGTTGTTTGAAAACAAAAAGTATATTTCGTATATACATTAAAAAATAAAACCTTATTAACAAATGTTAATAACTTAAAATTTTATAAGAATTCAATTAAAACTATTTTAAAAGAATATGAAGAGAACATAAAAGTAGTTGATTTAATTTTCAATAATTTATTAGTTTCTAGTAAACAAATTGCTTAATATAATTCCACAAGCAACTGAAACATTTAATGATTGAACTAAATTTGTCATTGGGATCTTAAATAAAAAATCACATTCTTTTTGAATGAGATTTCTAATTCCTTTATTTTCATTACCTAAAACAATTACCATTCTTTTACTAATTTTAATTTTGCTTATATCAATACTATTTTCAGTTAAACTGGAACCATATACTCAATAATCATTTTTCTTTAATTTATCAATAGCATAAGACAAATTACTAACTTCACAAAGTTTAATATAATTAATTGCTCCCATACTAGTTTTAATCACTTGATCATTAATACCAACTTGATTATACTTTTTATAAATAATATATTTAATGTTGAAAGCAACGCATGATCTAATGATTGCCCCAAAATTATGAGGATCATTAATAGAATCTAACATAACAATTTTTTCAAATTCATTTGATTGTTTGATTATGTCATCAATGGAGATTTTGCTAACAACATCTGATTCTAGATAGGCAATAATTTCTTGATGATTTAATTGAAATTGGTTAAAAAATGATTTACTCACAATTTCATATTTTAAATTTAGTTGTTTTAAAAATTTCAAATGATTAGATGTTGCTTTAATTAAGGTAATTTTTTGTTTATTTTTAAGTGCATCAAGAATTGCATTTTTACCAAATAAATAATTTTTATTGTCCATTAAATTAATCCTTTAGATATTAGTATTTCTCTTAGTTTATCACTTTCTTTATAATTCTTAGTAGCTATCGCTTCATAATATTGTTTAATTAATTTAATGTTCTCATCATTATGAATATTGGTAAATTCTATTCCTAATATTTTTAAACAATTAACTATTTGATTTAACTTAATATTGGTAGTTTCATATTGTTTGTTTCTAATTAATTGATTAGCATCTTTTAAAATTTTTTGAATTGTTACTATTGCATTAGTGATATTTAAATTATTTGCTAAATAACTAATAAACTCCTCATCTAATATTTTTTCATTTAGTTCATAAGCATGAGCATTTATTAGAATTGTTTTTAAGTAATTAATGTTATTATTTAGTTTGTGTATTTCATTATTACAAATTTCCATAATATTATTGTTAAAATTTAAGGGATTTTGATAATTGGTTTTATACATAAATCATCTAACCACTTGATATGAATAAGTTTCAAGAATATCTTTTACATAAATAAAATTATTTAAAGATTTAGACATTTTTTCATTATTTATATTAATGTGTCCAATATGCATTCAAATTTTTGATAAACCACAATTATGTAGTCCATAATGTTGTGCATTTTCATTTTCATGATGTGGAAACTTTAGGTCAATGCCACCACCATGAATTGTTAAATTGTTATTAAAATGTTTTTCTATCAAATAAGAACATTCACTATGTCATCCTGGTCTTCCTAAACCTCATGGTGTTTCTCATTGTATTCCTATATTTGTTTTTTTCCATAAAACAAAATCAGTCTCATTTTTCTTCTCATCTGTTAGTGCTACTCGTTCACCAATTAATTGATCATCTAACTTTCGATTAGATAGATGACCATAAACACTCACTTTGGATGTATCAAAATAAACATTACCATTAACGTGGTAAGCTATACCTTTAGTAATCATTGCTTGAACATAATCTATAATTCCATTAATGTGATCAGAAACTTTTTCAATATGCAAAGGTAATGTATTTAATTTTTCTCTAATGATTTGATACTGCTTAGCATAATAGCTTGAGATTTCTAATTCTTTTTTTCCTTGTTTGATAGCTTCATTAATAATTTTGTCGTCAATATCAGTTAAATTATGTAAAAAGTTAACTTTTTTACCAGTTGCTAATAAAAAGCGATGCAAAACATCAAAGATAATTAATGGACGAGCATTTCCTATATGAATGTGGTTATAAACAGTTGGACCACAATTGTAAATATTGAATTCATCTAAATTAATATCTTCTATTTTTTCTGAATATGAATTATATAATTTCATAAATGCTGGCCTACATTCTAAATTTACTTAATTTTAAATAAAACTGAAAAAGATGAGTCTCCTAAATGAGCAATAATAATTGTTGGAAATTTACTAACAATAATATCTTCTTCATATAAAGAGTCTAATTTATTTTTTACATAATTAGAAAGCTTGTTTGTGTCTTCTTCATTTAAATCTGAAAAAATTACTACTTTATCTAATTTATTTTTAGGAATTTTCAATTGGTTATAAGCATCATTAAAACCTTTATCAATAGCTGTATAAATGTCTCTGGTTTTATCAATAAATTTTAATGCACCTTCTTTATATCTAATAATTAACTTAATACTTAGTGCTTTTACTAAAATTGCTTTCAGTCCTGATAATCTACCACCTTTAATTAATTGAGTAGCATCACTAATTATAGTAAAACCACAAAGCTTAGCATTCAAATTACTAATAGACTTTTTTATGCTGCTATAATTTTCCTTCTTTTCAGCTCCTTTCCTTACAATATCTAAAATTCAATTTTGATCAATAATAGCTGCTTTTGAATCAATAACAAAAATCCGATTCTTGCCATATTTTTTCTCAAAACTATTTGCTATTTTTGTATATGTATTAAACATACCTGAAAAATCTTTAGTAATAACTATACAATAAATGGTTTTGTATTTAGTTAGTAGTTCTTCTAATTTGGATTGGATAATTCCATATGGTGTTTGACTAGTTTTAATATCAGCTCCATTTGCTAAAAATTTTCTAACATCATCTCGACTTATATTTATGGTATCTTGATAAATAATTTCTTTTGCATTCATTGTTTTGATTATCTCTGGAGGCAAAACAAAAACATCTGGCCCTAAATCAAATGTAAAATCAAAAGATGTATCAATTAAAAAACAAAACTCTTTCATAATTAACCTTCATATATTTTACTTTATTATTTTTATTTATTTAACTTAATAAAAATTGATTTTTTGGCAAACTAATACTATAAATAAACTTATTATTAATAATTAATTTAAATATATAATAATTATAGTTATGGAAAATAATATGAATGAAAATTTTATTCTAACTTTTAAGTTAGAACAATTTGATGGGCCATTAGATTTGCTTGTTGAGCTTATAAAAGAAAAAAAGATGGATATTTTAAGCTTAGACATTGCTGACTTAACTTTTCAATATTTAAAATTCATAAATGAAAATCTTACTAAATATTCCATTGATGATATTTCAGAATACTTAGTTATGGCTTCATATTTAATCGATTTAAAAAGTAAAATGTTAATTCCAATCTTAACTCAAAATAATGAAATTAGTGAAACTGAGTTAGAAATAGATCGCTTAAGAAGACAATTATTTTTATATAAGCAATATAAGGATGTTATTAATGAATTCAAGATGAGACAATCAGAAAGAACTAAATTAATTCCTAAGTTGTGTGATGATTTAGAAGAATTTATCCCAGAAAATATTCCAGAAGCTCCATTACCAGATTTTGTTCCAATAGAAAAATTAGTCAGAGCATGACAAAAAGTTTTAATTAATTTACAGCAAAACCAAGTTGATAAAACCTTTGTTATTAAAGTTAACAACATTGATGTAGATAAAATACAAGAAAACTTAATTGAATTCATTGGCAAAAATAAAAACATTAGTAATGTACCACTTGCAGATTTTATTAAATTATTTGATCAAGCAAATGATAATCTTGAATTTCAGTGTGCTGTTTTTATTTCATTATTAGTTTTAGCTAGAGATGGTTATATTTTGTTAAAACAAGATACAGCTAATGATACTATATATATATCAACTAATAATAATAAAATTAGTAATGATAATAATTTACTTAATGAATTCAATGAGGCAATTGAAACTCATAAAAAATTAGCATTAGATTTAGAAAAAGAATTTAAAACTAAAGAGGATATTGAAGCTAAGTTAAAAGAATTAATTTCAGAAAAAAATAATTATAATAAAGGAGATAAAAATGAGTAATAATAAAACAAATGATAAAGATAATAAAAATATTAAACTTGATGATTCTACACTAAATGATGTTGATTCAAAGTTATATCATTTAGATGAATCTAGTGATGAAGAAGAAAAAGTAAAAGATTTTTACCAATTTGATAAAAACTATTTTGATGAATTCAAACCTATTGGTTCAGTTGGTGAAGATTTTAACAAAGAAAAGAAACAAGTAAAAGATACAAAAAAACCTAAAAATATTGCTGATAGATTAAATAGGAAAGAAAAAGAATTATTAAAAACTAGTGAAAAAACGAATGAGCATCATTTTATAGATGAAAAAGTTAAAGAGGAAATCATTTCAATTTTTGAAAATGAACAACCAATCTATAAAGATGAATACAAACAAGAAAACTCAAAATCTATTTCTTCCAAACTTGATGAAGTAACAATTTTTGAAGATGTAAAAAATGATAATGTTGTTGTTGAATTAGACGAAAACAAAATTAAATCATTGATGGAATCTGCTTTCTATGTGTATGGTCATGAAGGCTTATCTATGAATGATTTGAAAAAATTAACACTTGCTCCAACTTCATTGATTAAAAAAATATTAAAACAATGAATAGAAAATCTTGAAAATGACCCATCTAAAGGGATTGTAATCAAAATGTTTGGTGAAAAATACAAATTCTTTACAAAACCGGATAATAGAGAAGAATTATCAAGATTAATAACTATAAAATATCGTAATCCTTTGTCTCAAAAGGTAATGGAAACATTAGCAATTATTGCATATAACCAACCTTGTACAAAAGCTATTATTGAAAATATCAGAGGAAAGGATCCAACTATGACTATTCAAAAATTAATAGATTTGGGTTTAGTTGTTGAAGCTGGTAGAGGAGATGGCCCTGGTAGACCTTTATTATTTATAGTAACACATAAATTTTATGACATATTTGGCATTAAAAATATTTCTGATTTACCGACTATTAATTTAGATCAACCTTTCCAAGATGATGATGTTTCTTTCTTTGATACAACTAGGTTTAGTGAGTAGGGTGTACATTTATGTCTTCTATTAAATTTAATCAACAAGAAATAGTTAATTTTTTAAAACAATATGGTTTTATTTATCAGAATAGTGAAATATACAATGGTTTAGCTAATTCTTGAGATTTTGGTAATATTGGTGTTTTACTAAAAAATAATATAAAAAAAATATGATGAGATTATTTTGTTACATCGGCTGAAGATATTGAAGGAATTGATACTCAAATTATTTATAACTCAGATGTTTGAAAAGCATCAGGACATTTAACTAATTTTTCTGATCCGCTAATTGATTGTAAAAAATGTCATGAAAGATTTAGAGTAGATAAATTAATTGAAAACTTTAATAATAACATTGATGTTAATGAAAATGCCGATAATGATGAGTTGTTTAATTTAGTTATAAAAAACAAAGTTAATTGTCCAAGTTGTAAAGCATTTGATTGAACACCAGTAAGAAAGTTTAATCTAATGTTTAAGACATTCCAAGGTGTTGTGGAAAATGACTTAAATACATTATTTTTGCGACCAGAAACTGCACAAGGTATTTTTATTAATTTTAAAAATCTATTAAGAACTTCTCGAAACAAATTGCCTTTTGGGATTGCACAAATTGGTAAGGCATTTAGAAATGAAATAACGCCAGGTAATTTTATTTTTAGAGTTAGAGAATTTGAACAAATGGAATTAGAGTTTTTTTGCCAAAGTAAAGATGTTGATCAATATATGAAAAAGTTTATTCAAAAATTAGATTACTTTTTCACTAACCTATGTGGTATTAAAAAGGAATTATTAAAACTATATCATCACCCAAAAGAAAAGCTTTCACATTACTCTAAAATGACAATTGATTTTGAATTTAATTTTCCACATGGATGAGGTGAATTATGTGGAATAGCTCATCGTGGTAATTATGATTTAACTGTTCACCAAAATTTTTCTAAAAAGGATTTGACTTATTTTGACCAAGAAAATCCTAAAAATAAGATATTACCAGATGTAATAGAACCATCTATTGGTGTTGAAAGATTATTCTATGCAATTATCTATAGTGCTTTTGATATTGAAGTTATAGAAGGTAAAGAAAAAAGAGAAATTTTAAGACTACCAATTCAACTTTGCCCATATAAATTAGCTATCTTACCTTTAAAAAAAGAATTTAATCCTGTTGCTTATGAACTATATAAAAAAATCATTAGCAAAAATATCAGTTGTTCATATGATGCAAGTGGTTCAATTGGTAAGAGATATAGAAGACAAGATGCAATTGGTACAAAATATTGCATTACTATTGATAATGAAACAATTAATAATAAAACAATTACAATTAGAGAAAGAGATAGTATGAAACAAACTACTATTAATTTAAATGATTTAAATGAATTTATATTACATAATATTATTGGATGATAAGCAATGCATATCAATAAAAGTTTAATTGAATCAATTAAAAGTAAAATTAAAATTTCAGAAATTATTGGTTGTTTTTTAGATTTAAAAAAAAGAGGACAAAATTATTTAGGGTTATGTCCTTTTCATGATGATAAACATGCTTCATTAACTATTAATGATAATAAGAATATTTTTAAGTGTTTTTCTTGTGGTGTATCAGGTGATGCTTTTACATTTATTTCAAAATATAAAAATATCTCATACTATGAATCAATTTTAATAGCTGCCGAAATTGCTCAACTTGAACCAAAATACATAAATGCAATTAAAACTTTCAATAATGAATTTAGTAAATTAGATGTTTTTTTTAAAATCAATTATTTCACCAATTTCTTTTTTAAAAAATTTTTACAAACTCCTGATGGGAAGGAAGCTAAACAATATTTAATAGGTCGTAAATTTGATGATAATTTAATTAAAGAATATGAGATTGGTTTTGCTCCTAATAGCAATATTATTTTTGATTTACTAACCAATAAAAACAATATGGCTTCCAATAAGACTAATTTTAATTATTATGAAATTGAGCAGTTGGGACTAGTATATAAAAATAAAGAGGAAGTAAATTTCTTTTTTAAGAATAGAATAACTTTTCCTATTTATGATGAAAATGATAATATTGTTGGCTTTAGTTGTCGTGTTATTAAAAATGATGATGAACCAAAGTATTTAAATACAAATGAAAATATTATTTTTCACAAAGGGGAAGTATTATACAATCTTAACCAAGTAATCAAGGATGTTGAAACTAAAATCTTATATATTGTTGAAGGTTTTATGGATGCTATTGCATTAAAAAGAATGGGTATCAATAATGTAGTAGCAACTATGGGTACTACAATTACTCATAAGCATATGTCTTTATTAAAATCTAGATTACCTAATTTAGAAGTTATCATTCTAGGTTTTGACAATGATGAAGCAGGTAATAAAGGCAAAGAAAATGCTTATAATCTATTAAAAAATAATTATGCAATTTATTTAATTGATTTTATTGACAAGCAATACAAAGATATTGATGAAATATTAAATAATGATCAAGAATTAGCCATCAAGAATGTCAATAATTTAATTAGTTATGAAACATATCAAATCAATAAATTATTAGCTAAATATCCAACTATTAATGAAACTAATAAATTATTAATTTTAAAGGTAGCTAGTAAAATTTTAGGTGAAAGTAAAAATGAAATTACAATTGTTGAAAATGCTAAAAGATTAAGTAAATTATTAAATGTAGAGCAAGATATATTTTTAAAATCATCTAGTATTAATAAAAAAAGTAATAATGATGGAACATATAAAAAGTATCATTACAATTTTGATGTAGAAATAAATGAAACAAAAAATAAAAAAATAAAAGGAACAAGCATAAATGAATTGGAAAAAACCATTATTCAATTTATTTTATTTAATGCAGAAAATTTAAATTATTTTGAGCGTGGTAGATTCAATATTGAAGAAAATGAAAAAATTTTAAATAAATTAATTGAGTTTTATGACAAAAATCCAAATCAAACATCAGTTAGTGCTAAAGATTTAAGAATAATATTTGATGATGAAAAAACAATTAATGATCTTGCTGAATTAATTATCGATATTCAAAATAAAAAAGAAAAAATTAGTCAAAAAATTATTATGCAAACAATTGAACAATATATAAAAAAATTAAGACAAGAATGAAACAGAAATGTTGAAAAAAATATTTACAACAATGTTGCAAATAATGATGTATTAAATCAAGCAATTGCTAGAAACAAAAAGAAAAAATAAGATTTTAACTTACTAAAAGTTTTTTAATATATAGTCCTTAGCATCAAGGGCTGCTATGGTCCCGTCATTAATAGCAGTTGAAATTTGTCTAAATTTTTTATCTACAATATCACCTGCTGCATAAATGCCATCACATGATGTTTTTTGATTATGATCAACAATATAAAAATTATTAGCAGATTTTTTAATTCCTAATTCATCAATAATAGGATCTACCTTAAAGCCAATAAATGGGAATACAGCATTAACATTGATAGTAATGATTTCATTTTTAATTTTATCTCTTAAATCAAAGGATTGAACACTTGTATCTCCTTTAATTTCTAAAGCTTCAACATTATAAAGTATTTTAATGTTTTTTTGAGCTAATACTTCATCAATAATATGAGCTTCTGCTTTCATTTTGTCATTTCTAATTAATAAATAAACTTCAGAACAAATTTTAGATAAGTATACTGATTCTTCACATGCAGTATTACCACTACCAACAACAGCTACTGGTTTATTTTTAAAAAACATTCCATCACATATAGCACAATATGAAACTCCGTGATTTGCAAACTTTTGTTCACCTGGAATATTTAATTTTTGATTTTCCATACCTGTCGCAATAATAATGGTTTTAGCTAAAATTTCAGTATTGTTTTCTAATACAGCTACTTTATACTTATCTTGTGCTTTAATCTTTACTACTTTTCCACCAATAAATTTAGTTCCTAATTTTATAGCTTGATCATACATAGCATATCCTAATTCTGGGCCGGATATATTTTTAAAACCAGGGTAGTTTTCAACAGAAGCAGTTGTAATAACTTTTCCCCCTGGAGCAGATCTTTCAACTAAACAACTTTTTAAGTTAGCTCTTTGTGCATATATGGCAGCTGATAATCCAGCAGGACCTGAACCAATAATTAAAATGTCAAATATTTCCATATTTCAATTATAAGAAAAAAATATAAATATTCAAGAAGTTATTAAACTCTTGTTTAATATAAAAGATTTGCTTATAACTAAGCTTATATATTCAGAAATACATTGACAATATATATATATATATATAATTGTTCAATGTTTAAGGAGATATATGAGAAAATTTTTATCAGTTATTGCTTGAGCAATTACATCTGTTGCATTAATTATAGGTGGAATTCTTATCTTTGCACAATTAGGTAAATATCCAACTTTTGAAATTGCAGTTATGGGGCTACATTTAGGTCTAGGAATCGCACTATTTGGTGGTGGTATTGGTGCTGCTATTGGAGCTATTGCAAGCTTCTTTACAGCTAAGACTATAGATAAATAATTCCGCACCATATCAATATGAAAATAAAGAAAAAACATAGAGTAATCTATGTTTTTCTAAAATGAAATATAAAGTGCAACGCTAATATTAATATATCATATTAAAATTGTTGATGCATTAAAGTACTCTTGGTTTGTTGGCAAAGAGTATTTTTATTTTTTAGTTATTAAATGATCAAAATTTTATTTTTGTA
>JAEIGA010001417.1_pt1 | contig 37485 bp, 28 predicted proteins | sample 9270691 | NCBI WGS metagenome assembly JAEIGA01 (sample SAMN17057246, study PRJNA624740) | gut metagenome | biome: biome; isolation source: fecal sample | host: Bos grunniens | place: China: Xizang | collected 2019
AAATCACCCAATGAATTAGGAATATATGATATGAGTGGTAATGTATGGGAATGGTGTAGCGATTGGTATGGCAGTTATTCATCGTCATCACAGACCAATCCTACCGGACCAACTTCAGGCTCTGGCCGCGTGCTCCGCGGAGGTAGTTGGGGCAACGATGCGCTGTACTGCCGTTTGTCGAATCGCAGCCACAACTACCCCGACAACCGCCTCTACAACCTCGGCTTCCGGTTAGTATGTGAACGTCTATAGGTAAGGGCATTCACTCTATTCCTAAGCTAAAACCATCAGAGCAAAAACGCAATTCCCCCATAGGGCAAGTGGAACAGCCCGAAAAAGGGAATTGCTGTTTTTAGCGATGTAAATGCAAAAAAAATATATGCAAATACAAGTGTTTACAATTCCCATTTTAGAAGGAGAAGAAATTCTTAGTGAAATGAATAAATTTCTGCGATCGCATCGCGTCGCAGAAATCCAAAAAACATTTATCCCAACTGCCACCGGAGGCAGTTGGTCGTTTTGCATCACATATTTGGAATCGGTCAAAGTTGTCGATTCGGAAATAAAAAAAGGAAAAATAGATTATCGGAATGTTTTGAATGAGAGGGATTTTGCACTATTTTGTGAAATGCGCAAAGTGCGAAAGCAAATTGCCGAAAAGGAAGCAATCCCTCCATTTGCAGTGTTTACCGATGCAGAACTTGCCGAGATAGCAAAACTTGAGACAGTTACAATATCGTCGATAAAAGGAATTGCAGGGATCGGAGAGAAGAAATTAGAAAAATATGGGTCTTATTTTTTAGAAATTGCCAATGAAACGAGTAGGCAACCTGATGAGTCAGATAGTTGATTACGATAATATTCAATTGGCTTTTATTAAGTCATGTAGAGGAAAACAAGCAAAGAGAGAAGTCCTTGAATTTCGGTCAGATTATGAAAGAAACATAAGCGAAATTCGAAACTCATTGCTTTCAAGTGAAATACAAGTTGGAAATTATAACTATTTTAAGATTTATGACCCTAAAGAGAGGGTAATATGTGCCGCATCATTTCGAGAGCGAGTGATACATCATGCGATAATGAATGTGTGTCATGAATATTTTGAACGGACTCTGATATATGATACCTACGCAACACGAATAGGAAAAGGAGTGTATAAGGCTCTTGATAAAGCTAAAATAGCAGCATCAAAATATCAATATGTAGCGAAACTTGATTATCGTAAATATTTTGATTCTATTGACCACGAGGTGCTGAAAGAAAAGTTGGCACGATTGTTTAAGGATAAAGAATTGTTGAGCCTGTTTTATAAAATAATTGATAGTTATTGTGTAGTAAAGGGGAAAGGAGTCCCCATCGGAAATCTCACAAGTCAATATTTTGCCAACTATTATTTGTCGTCGCTTGACCACAAGGTGAAAGAAGAATTGCGACTCCCAATTTATCTTCGATATATGGACGATATATTGATTATGGATAATAATCGAACGCAATTGAAATCATACGTAAGAACTGTGCAAGAATATTCTGAAAATAATTTGAAACTACGATTAAAAGAACCAATATATGGAGAATGTCGAATGGGAGTTCAATTTTTGGGATATATAGTAAAACCATATCGCCTGCAGTTGAATGGGCGAAGTAAAAAACGATTTAGGGAAAAGATAAACTATTACACTAATAATTATGAAAATAATTTGATAAGTGAAACAGAATACCAACAACACTTATTGCCGTTATTAGCATTTACGAGTTATGCAAATGATAAGGCATTTCAAAAAGCAACAATATGTGGGTGTCAATCGTAGGCTCTAACCGCGTGCTCCGCGGAGGTAGTTGGAACAACAATGCGCAGAACTGCCGTGTGTCGAATCGCAACAACAACAACCCCGACAACCGCAACAACAACAACGGCTTCCGGTTAGAATAGTCTATAGCTTAGGAATAGAGGTGGATGCCCTTTTTTAACCCGATTGATTCCCTGTCGATAATCGACAAAACATGACCATCGAGAATGGTTTAAAGATAGGTTTGGTAGGCAATGATGTCGAAGAACCTATTTTTATATATTTCAGTTTGATAAAACATTTTTAAGGACAAATTCAACCCCAAGGGGTTGATTAGTATATAGCCGGGTTTAGCCACGTAGTGGATAAGCCCGGTAATGTATTAGAATGGTGTAGTTTCTGAAGGAAACATTAATTGTCGCAAATAAAGAATCTTTTCAGATTCAGACTTAAATGAATATCTATTTCGGGCATATCTCCTATCGGAGCTATACCCGGCTACATACTAGAGGGTGTGCCTGAATTTTGACACACCCTCCTACTCCATGTTTTCTACGTTTAATCCACTTTTATGTGAACGAGAGGGTGGAGGTGTTTTTGGTGATGGATTGTGCTATTTGTTGTATTTGTTCGGGGGTGATGGCGTTGATGCGGTCGAGAATTTCGTCAGATGAGGCAACTCGGTTGTGATATAACATTGAGCGACCTGTGGTGATGGCTGCTTGTTCGCGATTTTCCGATGCCACAATGAGCTGACCGAGATATTGTTTTTTTGCTGCTTCGATTTGTTTTGAAGTGAGAGCTTTTGACGCAAGAGAATCGAGTTGGTTCATCACTAATCGGCGACAACGATTGAGGTCGTCATGGTCGCAGCCAAAATAAATAGCCATCGCACCACAGTCGGTAAACATTGCCGACGATGCTTCAACCGTATATACCAAACCACGGCGTTCACGAAGCGAGATGTTGAGCAATGAGTTCATGCCCGGACCACCAAGAATGTTGGTGAATAGGGCAGTAGCATAGCGTTTGTCGGAATACATTCCCTCGATAGGTGCACCTATGATAGTGTGGCATTGGTGGTTACCAAGGTTGGTTTTTATGTCAAATGGAGAAACATTAGTGGGGGTGGTGCGATTGATAGGTGCAAGTTGATTTGAGAGGTCGCCAAAATGCTTTTCGGCAAGACGGAACACCTTCGTAGGGCGTTCGCTACCCATATAGAAAAACACCATATTAGGTCCCGTATAATAACGGGCAAGATAGTTTTGACACACTTCGGTGGTGAAGGTGGCTATCGTTGAGGTATTGCCAAGAATATTATGTCCGAGTGACGAACCTTTGAAAATAAGGTCCTCAAAATCGTCATATATAGCCTCTGACGGACTATCGAGATATGAGTTTATTTCATCGGCTACTACTTCGCGTTCTTTGTCGAGTTCGGTTGATGGGAATTGCGATGAAGTAACAAGGTCGGCTATGAGGTCGATTGCACGATTGAGGTTGCCTGATGGGAAGATAGAGTAGAGCATTGTCTCCTCTTTGGTAGTATAGGCATTAAGTTCACCACCCACAGCTTCCATGCGGTTGATGATATGCCATGAGCGACGGTGAGTAGTACCTTTGAATATGGTATGTTCCACAAAGTGTGCCAATCCAAAGTGTTCGGGTGATTCATCACGACTGCCCACATTGACGGCTATGCCACAATATTCTACGCCCGAACGTGCTTGGCGATGCACGATGCGAAGACCATTTGATAGGGTGTGATATGTATAGATGTTTTTATCCTCCATAGTTTATGCAGGGTCAACCCAATCACCTTCCGATTTGATTAATTCTATGAGACGGGGTATCGCTTGGTCGGTGGGGATATTCTTTTCAATACATGTTTTGTTTTTATACAAACTCACTTTCCCTACACCTGCACCCACATAGCCATAGTCGGCATCAGCCATTTCGCCCGGTCCGTTTACGATACACCCCATAATGCCAATTTTCAATCCTTTGAGGTGTGCGGTAGCTTCTTTTACGGCTTTAACTGTTGATTGAAGGTCGAAAAGAGTGCGACCACAACCTGGACATGAGATATATTCGGTGCGAGAAATTCGTAATCGTGCCGCTTGAAGAATACCAAACGATAGGCGAGCTATCGTTGCTGCATCTACTCGTGGTGCATTGAGCCAAATGCCGTCATGATTGCCGTTAAGGAGTATAGACCCTAAATCGGCAGATGCTATTATTGTAACATCATTAATCATTGCAGTGGGGTAGTCCACTCGCATTACGATAGGAGTTTTTACCCCTGCTTGAGTCAGTGCATGAGCAAATGCCTGCATCTCTCCGGGAGCATTGAGGTGATTGCTATTAAGAATTATTACAACATTGCCATCAAGATATGGTGTAACCTCAGAAACTTCGGTTGAGGCATCAACTTCAACAAATTTAATTGGTGCAATGCTTTGCTTGATTGATTTACGTTGTTCCCAAGTGAATAATTGGCAATAATCACTTGGCTCATCAGTAAATGGAATGATAATTTTGTTGGCGTCTATCCCCGATGGGATATTTCCGTCATTGATATAAAAATAATCAGGGGTACAGCCATCGGCATATTTGGGAGCATATCCGTTAGCGATAACGATAGGCAGTGCTTCGCCACCAATATTTGCTACGGCAATGCTTGGGCGACGAGATGGAGCTTCATAGCAGTAGCCATCATAGTGAGCCCCTTTAATTTCGCGTGCGTTTTCGCGACGGGAGATATAGTTGACTAATGCCTCGGCAACCGGAATTTCGCATTCTGGTTCTTCGCTCAACGACACGCGAATTGTGTCGCCAATTCCCTCGGCAAGCAGTGTGCCAATTCCAACAGCTGATTTTACTCTCCCATCTTCGCCATCGCCGGCTTCGGTTACACCAAGATGTAGAGGGAATTGCATATTTTCTTCCTCCATTGCAATAACCAATCGTCGCATTGTTTCAACCATAATAACAGTGTTTGACGCTTTGATTGAAATCACTACGTTGAGGAAGTTCTGAGCCACGCACACACGAAGAAATTCCATGGCCGATTCTACCATTCCGGCAGGAGTATCGCCATAGCGACTCATAATGCGGTCGGATAATGAACCGTGATTAACACCTATGCGAATGGCAGTGTTGTTTTTGCGACAAAGTTCGATGAAAGGTACAAATGTAGCCTCTATCTTTTTTATTTCTTCGGCATATTCTTCGTCGGTATATGATAGTTGTTGGAACGTGCGACCCGGATCTACAAAGTTGCCGGGGTTAATACGTACTTTTTCAACAAATTCGGCTGCAGCAAATGCTGCACGTGGGTTGAAATGAATATCGGCAACCAATGGAGTGTTAATGCCATTGGCTCGAAGTTGCGATTTGATATTGCCAAGATTTTCGGCTTCGCGTACACCTTGTGCCGTAAGACGTATATATGATGCTCCGGCATTGGCTATGCGTTCACATTGTGCTACCGACCCTTCGGTGTCCATTGTTGAGGTTGAAGCCATTGATTGCAATCGTATTGGGTATTCGCTACCCAATGGAGTGCCACCGATGTTTACGGAAACTGTTTTGCGACGTTTGTAATTGAATATGCTCATCGGAGAAGTTATAGATTAATCTACTTTGAATTTGTATTTTACGTTTTTGAGTTCATCGTTGGCTTTTACGATTTTCTCTGAAAGTGTGGCACGATATTCGGCAAAGCGTTTGGCAAGGGCTTCATCGCCAAGAGCAAGAATTTGTACTGCCATAACAGCGGCATTCATTCCATTGTTGATACCTACTGTTGCAACAGAAATGCCGGGAGGCATTTGCACGATTGAAAGAAGTGCATCAACGCCATCGAGAGTAGAGTTGATGGGTAGTCCAATTACGGGTAGTGGAGTCATTGCTGCAATAACTCCGGGAAGAGCTGCGGCCATGCCGGCTGCCGCAATGATAACTTTAATGCCACGACTTTCTGCGTTTCGTGCAAATTCTTCTACTTCGCCGGGAGTGCGGTGAGCCGAAAGTGCATTCATTTCAAATGGGACTTCCATTTGTTCGAGAAATTTTGCCGCTTTTTCAAGAATGGGAAGGTCAGAGGTGCTTCCCATGATGATGCTAACTACTGGTTTCATTGTAAATTATATTTTAATGTTATTAAATTGTCAATATAAACACCCAAAAGAAGCCGTTGAGAGTGCCTGCTAAAACTTGTGCCAACGTGTGGCGATTTAAGATGAGTCGAGATGTCCCCACAGCTCCGGTTAGGAGTATGACTAATGATGTGAGGTATATTAAATCAAATGTAACATAGCCGTTTACCCACATGGAGAACATTAGTGCTGTTAATCCACCCATTCCTGCACCGTGTGCACTTATTTTCCATTTAAGATTAATTAATGCCGATGCTATTACTGCAATGCCACCACCAATCATAAACATCGGAATCCAAATAGGAGCGTTTATGTTGGAAAGATACACAGCTGCCGCCACATAACTCATCACTGCAATGATGTAGGGGACAATGCGATCCTGTTGCTTGTTTACACCAGGGTCGGATATTTTCCCAAGTTTATATAGTATTGCAATTGCTATTGAAGGAATCATGCATGTTAACGCAAGAATTACGAGTGTTACAAGAATGCGAGTATATAGTGGTGTAATCGAACCAATAATAGAACCGTTTAGAGCTATGGCAACAGCGTATGTGGGTATAATGAGAGGACTGAATGCCGATGAAAAAAAACTTGCGATTTTCTCAGCGATTGACACGCGTGGTGCTTGTTCAGCTACATTTTTTTCGTTCTCATCATGCTGTGAAGCCATAAAATCGTTGCGTTTGAATTCTTCTAATAGAGCGAAAAATTCTTGTTCTATTTTTTGATGTTCTAATTGTTCATCAGTCATAGTTATAGTCCTTTTCTTAGGCGAGCTACTGGTAATCCAAGTTTCTCGCGATATTTAGCTACTGTGCGACGAGCAATGTCATAGCCTTTTTCGGTTAATAATTGGGTTATAGCTTCGTCGCTAAATGGCTTGTTTTTATCTTCGGTTGAAATTATTTCTTTTAATGCAGCTAATATTTCGTGAGAAGAAGTGTCGTCATCATCTTTTGGACGCTCGTTAAAAAATAATTTCAAAGGATATATGCCGCGTTGGGTCATGACATATTTCCCGGCAGTGGCACGAGATATTACCGAAAGATCATGCCCGGTTATGGCCGAAATGTCTTTCAATATCATAGGCTTGATTCTACTTTCATCATCGGAAAGAAAAAACTCGCGTTGAAGCTTAACAATTGCAGCCATCACCTTGTATAGCGTTTCTTGACGCATTTTCAATATTTTGATAAAGCCATTTGCCTCCTCGCGTTTTTGTTTTATGAAAGTTGCTGCTTCACGTTGACTGCGAGTAGCGTTGGGCGATATTTCGCAAGCATTTTCCGAGAAAGTTTCTTCTATTTGAAGTTCAGGAATGCGATTGAGTAGCGTTAAAGTAATGTTTTCGTTGTCGTTATCAACCTCGATACTAAAATCGGGAATTATGTGGCGAGTGCGGTCGCTTATCCCTCCGGTAAGAATGCTTCCGGGTTTTGGATTAAGCGATGTGATAACAGCCATTACTTTTTTTAATTCATCGATGGAAATACCCAAAAGACTTCGCATGCGGTCATAGTGCATCTTTGAAAATAAATCAAAGTAGTTGTCGATAATATCGGTAGCGATATTGATAATTTTGCTTTGCTCTTTGCGTTTAAGTTGTAGCAATAGACAATCACGTAGGTCAATAGCACCTACTCCGGCAGGTTCAAGGCTACGAACAATTTCAAAAATCTTCTTTAAGAGAGATAATGGAACATCAATACCAACATTAAAAGCCAAGTCATCGCAAATGGCAGTTATGTCGCGAGTCATATATCCATTATCGTCAAGATTTCCAATGATATATTGGGCGATAGCAAGTTCATTATCATCGAGATCAAATTCCATTAATTGACTGTTGAGCGATTCGATAAGAGTATCACTTGAATCAACTGCGATTGGCTCATAATATTTATCGTCGGCACTATGATTGCGAGCCTCTAATCGGTATGATGGTATTTCATCTTCGTTACGATAATCAGCGAGTTGAATATCTTCGGCACTTTCGTTGAATGTTTCGGTAGAATCTTCAGTGAGATTATTTTCGCGTTCATCGTTATCACAACGTTCAAGAGCCGGATTCTCATCAAGCACACGTTGTACTTCATCTTCAACTTCCGGACCGGTCATCTCTAACATTTTGACAAATTGCACTTGCAACGGAGTGAGCCGTTGTTGCAACTTTTGTTCGGTTGATAATTTTAATGATTCTTCCATTATATGTGCTTTGTCAAAATAGTTCTACAAAAATAATCACAAATTCTCAATTTTTGAATTTATCAACGCTTAAACATTGCAAAAAGAGGAATAAAATGAGAAGAGAATGTGTTTAGAAGTTGATATTATATAAAAATCACTATATTTGTAAATCACAAAAATATTTTTAGTTATGAATGATTTTAATTACTATACCCCCACGCGATATGTATTTGGGCGTGGTGTTGAAGCTCAAACCGGTGAGCTAACCCGCTGGATGGGTGTAAACCGAATATTACTTGTTTATGGTATGGGTTCGGTGTTGCGAAGTGGATTGCTTGATAGAGTAAAAGACTCACTTGACGCAGTTGGTATTGAATATATTGAACTTGGAGGTATATTACCAAATCCAACCGACGATCGTGTATATGAGGGGATTGAATTATGCCGTCGCGAAAAACTCACCGGTCTTGTCGCTGTGGGAGGAGGCTCGGCTATTGACACAGCTAAAGCTATTGCCTGTGGAGTGCCATACGATGGCGATTTTTGGGATTTTTATGTTGGTAAGAAGGTTGTTGAGGTAGCATTGCCGGTGGGTGTGGTGCTTACTATTCCTGCTGCAGGTAGCGAAGGATCCGGTAATTCGGTAATTACCAAACTTGATGGGCTACACAAAATTAGTCTTCGCACTGAGAGTGCCTTGCGACCTAAATTTGCTGTGATGAATCCCGAGTTGACATTTACACTTCCCCCATATCAAACAGCAAGTGGCATTGCCGATATGATGGCACATATTTTTGAACGATATTTTACCAATACCCCCGAAACAGAGGTTACCGACCGAGTGGCAGAAGGAGTGTTAAAGGCTATCATTACCGAAGCCCCACGCGTGATGTCGGACCCCGAAAACTATGATGCTCGAGCAAATATCATGTGGTGTGGAACTTTGGCACATAATGGCATTTGTGGAACAGGTCGCCAAGAAGATTGGGTGTCACATTTTATGGAACATGAGTTGAGTGCAGTTTATGGTGTTACTCATGGAGCCGGATTGGCAGTGATGACCCCGGCGTGGATGACTTTTATGGCTACACATAATCCATCAAAAGGAGCACAATTTGCACGCAGAGTAATGGACGTGGTTAATGACGATGACACTCAAGCAGCTCTTGAAGGTATAACTCGATTGAAAGCTTTCTATGTCTCATTAGGATTGCCTATAACTCTTGCCCAACTTGGTATTGAAAATCCCGATTTTGACCTTCTTGTGCAAAAATTGCATGAAAATAAAGGAGAAGTTATTGGAGGATATTATCGACTATCAGCTAACGAAACTCGCAAAATATACGAATTGGCACAATAACCCAATAATAATTATTGGTAACTATAACTTTGTTGGCACAATTTTTTGTGTAACTATTTGACTAATATTGAATAACCCCCTCCGAATTGCAATTCGCAATTCTCGTCCCCCTCTTTTTCTGCGAAAAACAAGGGGACAGCTATATAGTTAAATGCATAAAAAGCTCTCCCTCTGAAATTTGCGAAGAAATTTTAGGGGGAGTACGGCAAAGCCGGGAGGGGGTTAAATCTGAAAAACCTTTTTTGTGCCAACAGGTATATAATTACCTAATTATTAGTTATAAAATGAGGAGAACTATTCATCATGGTTCTCCTCATTTTATGTAGTGGACTATTCTTATAACTGTTGCATAACGAGATAGGTGGTATAGGCAATGTAGCAAGTTGTCATTATTGCACCTTCAAGGCGAGTAATGGTACGTTGCTTAAATAGCCAGCCTACAATGAAGAACAATACACTCGCACCTACCATAGAGAGTATGTCAAAGTTTGTAATGCCACCCATGGGTAGTGGGTTTATAGTTGAAGCACACCCCAAAATGAAGAATGAGTTAAATATATTGCTGCCAATCACATTGCCTATAGCTATTCCTGGATTCTTTTTGAGTGCAGCAGTAATGGAAGTCGCAAGTTCGGGCAAAGAAGTTCCTGCGGCAACGATTGTAAGCCCCACAACTGATTCGCTAATGCCCATACTTATTGCGATGCCACTTGCTCCGTCAACAAAAAACTGCCCTCCAAAGATTAGTCCTAAAAGGCCTCCAAGAATAAAGAGTGTGGCTTTAATGCCCGACATGGTTTTTACCTCTTCGGCACTGTCATCACCGCCTCCTTTTGTGGCAATAGAGAAGGTGTAACGCATGAATATTGCGAAGAATAGGAGTAATATTAATCCGTCGGAACGGCTTATGAGGTTGGTGGTGCCGCCATTGAGTGTTATATCATTGGCACAAAATAATATGGCAAGAGATGAGAGAATAACCAATGGAATCTCATTGTTCATTATGCTTTTCTCAATTTTGATGGGTAATACTAATGCCACACAACCAATAATCATAAGTATATTGAAGATGTTGCTACCCACTACGTTGCCAATAGCCAATTCGGCACTGCCATTTATTGCTGAAATAGTGCTGATAACAAGTTCGGGTGCCGATGTGCCAAAAGCAACAATTGTGAGACCAATAACAAGGTCGCTAACGCCCCATTTTTTAGCTACCGAAGAAGCTCCATCAGTAAGACAATTGGCTCCCCCAATAATTAATGCGAGTCCTCCAATTAATAAAATAATATTAAGAATCATTATAGAGTTCCTTTTGTAGATGGCAGAGAATAATTGTTTATATCTCGAGAAATCGCCATTTTTATAGCTCGAGCAAGAGCTTTGAAAATCCCTTCAATTTTGTGATGTTCGTTAGAGCCTTCAGCTCTAATAAATAGATTCATTCGAGCACTGTCGCTAAAGCTTTTGAAGAAATGTAGGAACATCTCGGTAGGCATTTCGCCAATCTTTTCGCGTTTGAAATCAGCCTCCCACACAAGCCATGGTCGTCCTCCAAAATCAAGGGCTACTGTGCATAGACAATCGTCCATTGGCAAGGTGAACCCATATCGCTCTATGCCACGCTTGTCGCCAAGAGCAATGCGAAGAGCATCGCCAAGAGCAATGGCAGTGTCCTCAATCGTGTGGTGCTCATCAACGTGAAGATCACCATTTACTTTAATCTTCAAATCCATTCCCGAGTGGCGACCAATTTGTTCAAGCATGTGGTCAAAAAATCCTAACCCGGTGGAGATTTCACATTTGCCAGAACCATCGAGTGATACCTCTATGTCGATTTGAGTCTCATTTGTGTTGCGAGTTACGTGGGCTTTGCGTTCATTGTCGAGTAAAAATTTCGCAATATCACTCCACGATTTAAACGCATTTTCGTTGATATATATGCCTTTGCAACCGAGATTTTCGGCGAGTTTCATGTCGCTTTGACGGTCGCCGATTACCCATGAATTTTCAAGGTCATAATCACCTGTAAGATATTCGGTTAATAAGGCTGTGCCAGGTTTGCGAGTGGGCTTATTCTCGTGTTCAAAGGTGCGATCGATTATGATATCGTCAAATACGATACCCTCGTTTTTGAGAGCTTTTAACATCTTGTTGTGAGTAGGCCAAAAAGTATCTTCGGGAAAAGAGTCTGTCCCCAATCCATCTTGGTTTGTAACCATTACCAACTTGTAGTCAAGGCGTGAAGCAATAAGATGCATGGCACGCATCACTCCGGGAAGAAATTCCAACTTTTCGAGAGAATCAACTTGATAGTCAATAGGAGGCTCAACGATGAGTGTGCCGTCGCGGTCTATGAACAATACTCGTTGTTTTTTATCTTGTGACATATTCTTGAAACTTTTCGATTAATAGTTTGTTTTCTTCTTCACTACCAACTGTTATGCGTAGGCAGTTGCCACAAAGATGCACACGTGAACGGTTGCGAACAATAACCCCATTGTCGCGTAGGTAGGCATAAATAGTATTGGCATTTGTTACTTGCACAAGCACAAAGTTAGCGTCGGAAGGGTATATTTTTTCAACAACATCAAGCATTGCCATCTCTGCAACAAGGGTGTTGCGTGCATCAAGAATTTCAGAAGTGACACGTTTGATATTATCAATGCCGTCGAGCACTTTAAGAGCTTGACGTTGAGTGAGTATGTTGATGTTATAGGGATATTTTACTTTATTGTATATCTCGATAATCTCTTGTGAAGCGTAGGAAATTCCTAATCGCATTGCTGCACTTGCCCATGCTTTTGAGAATGTTTGCATCACAATCATACGAGGAAATTCATCAAGATATTCCACCATAGAACCTTTTGGTGAAAAATCAATATATGCTTCGTCAATAATGGTAATGCCACCAAATCGGCTACACAATTCGCGGAGTTGTTCGCGAGGGAAGGCATTTCCAGTTGGATTATTTGGCGTGCATATCCACAATATCTTTGTATTTGCATCGGTTGCATTGAGTACTGCATCAATGTTGAGAGAAAAATCATCGTTGAGACTTACTTCGCGATATTCAATATCATTAATGTCGGCACATACTTGATACATGCCGTATGTTGGTTTTAGTGCAACCACATTGTCAATGCCAGGACGACAAAATACTCGATATGCAATGTCGATACATTCATCACTACCTACACCAAGGAATATGCGAGAAGCGTCAACGTTACGAATTGCACCTAAACGTTCTTTTACTTCCCATTGCAGAGGGTCGGGGTAGCGATTAAGTCCTTCAATACGACTGTTTTCATTTGCATCGAGCCATGCACGAGCCTCGCCGGTAAATTCATTGCGAGCACAAGTGTAAGGCTCAAGATTCCATATATTTGGTCTTACTAATTCTTTTAGTGTCATAAATTATAATTAAATTAAACTCTCTCTGAAAATTTGAATAAATTTTTAGGAGGAGTACGGCTATGCCGGGAGGGGGTTGTTTTCTAATGATTTTATACGCAAAGTCATTGCCATTTTGTGTGCGTGTAAATCTTCGTTATCTGCCATCACTTCCACAGCACGACCTATTGAGGTAATTCCTTGCGGCGTTAATTCTTGGAAAGTGATTTTTTTTGTGAAACTATCGAGATTCACACCACTATATGTGCGTGCATAGCCCGATGTTGGTAGGGTGTGATTTGTTCCAGAGGCATAGTCTCCTGCACTTTCGGGAGAGTAAGGCCCTACGAATACCGAGCCTGCATTTTTTACCTTTGATGCTAATCCCCATGCGTCTTTGTGGTTGATTATTAGATGCTCTGGGGCATAATGATTTGAAAAATCCATTACTTCGTCGTCATTGTTTAATAGTATTATGCGACTATGACTTAATGATTTTTCCATCATTTCACGACGTGGCAATATTTGTAATAACTTCTCAATTTCAACAGGAAGTTGCTCAAGTAACTTCTCTGACGAAGTAACTAAAATGGATTGGCTGTCGGGTCCATGCTCGGCTTGCGATAGAAAATCAGATGCCACAAATGACACATTAGCATTCTCATCAGCAATTACCAATACTTCTGATGGTCCGGCAGGCATGTCGATTGACACTTTTCCCTCGCTAACTTGGCGTTTGGCTTCGGTAACAAATCTATTGCCCGGACCGAAAATCTTATACACAGCAGGGATTGTTTCAGTCCCGTATGCCATTGCTGCTATAGCTTGTGCACCACCTGTTTTGTATATTTGGCTCACACCTGCTACGCTTGCTGCATATAAAATAGCGTGATGCACCTTGCCATCTTTACCGGCAGGGGTGCAAAGGATAATTTCTTCGCATCCGGCAATGACTGCAGGAATCGCAAGCATCAATACTGTAGAGAATAGGGGAGAGTTGCCACCGGGAACATATAATCCTACTTTTGAAATAGGAACTTGGCGTTGAATACACTTTACTCCGGGAGCAGTTTCAACTTCCACTTCGGTAGCTTGAGCTTTGTGAAATGCTTCAATGTTTTGACGAGCTGTTTCTATAGCTTTTTTTAATTCATCACTTACAAGCGATGAGGCTTCGGCAATTTCCTCTTTACTCACAGCAAGGGAATCAAGTGTAGCTCCGGTAAATCGTTGTTCATACTCTTTCACTGCATCATCGCCACGTTGAGCAACATTGGCAATGATGTCGGCAACGATAACTTTCACCTCTGAGGCTTTATCAGCAAGTGCTCGTTGTGAAAGGTCGTTCCACTTGTCGCGAGAGGGATATTTTATTATTTCCATTAAACCGATGTGTGAAGATGTTACAATACCATTTTTTCAATGTCAAGGGCAAGGATTCCTTCTGCTCCTGCATTACGCAACTTGCCAATGATTTCCCAAAAGCGTTTTTCTTCCAAAACTGTGTGTACCGAGCACCAATCATTATTGGCGAGAGGCAACACTGTTGGGCTCTTGATACCGGGTAATACAGCTAATACTTCATCGAGTTTTTCGCGTGGCACATTCATCAATATATATTTTTTCCCGTCGGCAGCTTTTACTGCATCGAAACGGAACAACAACTCATCAAGAATTGCTTGTTTCTCATCAGAAAGTTTTTGTTTCTTTGAGCCAATAAGCACAGCTTGTGAATCAATCACCTTTTCAACTTCGATAAGATTGTTGCTTACAAGAGTAGAGCCTGATGAAACAATGTCGAAAATGCCGTCGGCAAGACCTATGCCAGGAGCAATTTCAACAGAGCCGGTAATCACGTGAATATCGGCTTTGATATTGTTTTTGTCAAGAAATTTTTGAAGAATAACAGGGTAGGAGGTTGCAATTTTGCGGTTGTTAAACCATTCAACGCCATTATATTCGATGCGTTTGGGAATGGCAAGAGATAATCGACATTTGCTAAATCCAAGTTCTTTTATTACTTCTACTGCTTTGTCTTTTTCGAGGACTTCGTTAAGCCCAACGATGCCAATATCGGCAGTCCCCATTGCTACTGATTCAGGAATATCATCATCGCGAAGAAAAAGAAGTTCAACAGGAAAGTTGCGAGAGGGAACAAGTAGAGTGCGTTTAACAGAAGTCATTTTTACACCTGCTTCTGACAGCAATTCCATTGTTTCTTCATAAAGGCGGCCTTTTGATTGCACCGCAATTCTAAGCTTAGTTTCCATTTTTATATGATTTGTTTTATTATTTTTTGTTAATTAAAGAGCCGGTTACCAATAAAGGAAGCCGGCTCGGTATATTGTATTATTTAATTTTTGATTTTACACATACTACGTTACCACGCTTCCATTATAGAACGAGAAGATGAAAATGATGATGTGTAGCGTTGTATGTCATGAATAGATAATTATTTCTAATAATTTCTGCAAAGATATAATCTTTTTGTTGTAAATGCAACACTTTTTGTGGAAAATTGTCAAAAAGAGTAATGACTATCAAGATTTCTCGATAGTCATTACTCTTTTGATGTAAAAAATAACAATCAATGATGTTATTTTACAATTTTAATAGTGGTTGTAGCACCATTTACAGTGATTGTTGTAACGTAGATGCCGTTTGCAAGTTCTGAGATGTTGAGAGATGAGACCTCAGTTGTACACTTAACCAATGTACCGCTTGTTGTATATACATTGATGTTTGCTGCTACATTGCTATTGATAGTTTGAGTTGTAGAGTTGTAAGTGAAGTTGTTAGCATTAGCGTCGATGTTTGCAATACCATCTACACCTGAGTTATATACGATGGCATTTGATTCTGCTGATTCAGAGATACCATCAACTGCTGTAACATAATATCTAACACTTGTGGCATTTGCTACTGTGTATTGAGTATCGGTAAGACCTGTCGCAATTTTCTCACCATCTTTATACACATTGTATGTATTAGTGATTAGTCCGGCTTTTGGTGACTTAGTTTTGTCGATAGTTTTGTCGTCAGACATAAGTGTAGCTGATATACGCCAGTTATAGTCCTGTTTGTTTTTTTCTTCATTGAGTACCAAGAAGAACCAGACGTAGAATAAACATTGCTATACATTTCAACAGCAGGTCCACCGTCCATAACCAACATCGCAACACCGGTAGGACCATCAATCATGTAGCCTACACCAACTACCAAACCGGCAGGGATTACAACCGGATTGTCAAGGCGAACAGTGTTATAACCAGCAACCAAGTTATTAGTGTTTACTGGTTGTGAATATATGATGTTGTCGCCATACATTACTACCGCATTGAGTGAATATACGTTGTTAGTGGCAAGTTTGAAACGAATGTGAGATACTTTCATACCCACTTTGTCGGCGAGATCTTCAACTGAATAACGAGTGATTGCATAGAATCCACTGCCAGAGCCTGACAATTGGAATGCGTTGTCGGTATCGCCAGTTTCATAGCTCAAAACTGTAGCTTCATTTGTGTCGCTCCAAGAAAGGATTAGATCATCGTTTTCAACTGAACCAGAGAGGTCAAATGGAGCTGGATTTTTTTGTTCCACAGTGTTAGAGAATGTCAATTTTTCAGAGCGAGGAGACTCCCAACCATTGCTGTAAACTGCAGAGATTTCATAGATGTATGGACCGTATTTGGTCAACGTTTCGTTGTATTTGAAATCAGTAGTTGTTGCAACAAGTGAGTTGTTGCAGTAAACATTGAATTTAGCAGCTGTTACATTGTTGGTCGTAGCTGATTTAGTGTTTATAACAAATGCTGATTCAATCTCTTTGGTTGGAACATTGCCAAGTTTGTAAGATTTTGATTGATAATTGCTTGCAGGCATAGCAGTAGCAGGGGTTGCAAGGGCTCCAATTACGATGTTGTAATCGTTTGCAGTAGAGTTTGTTGTGCCTAATTTCATTCAGTTGGCACCATTTGTAAGACTAATAAGTGCACCATTTTCTACAAGTGGACCTTCATCAATTACCAATGGGCTTGAGCCTCCGGTCATAGTGAGCGTATAAGCAATATAAAGATCTTCTTCTCCTGTTATTTCGACAGCAGTAGGAAGCTCAGCATAGAATGTATAGCCGGGGGTATAAATACCCGATGCAATAGTAGTTTCGGCAATAACGGCACCATTTGCACCATATATACCAATCTTAAAATCTCCAACTTCTTCATAAATCAAACCGGTCAAACGACCAATAGAGTAACCTTTTAAGTTAGCAAGTTCTGTAGCTGTAAATTTAGTACCGGTCATTACCGTCATATCTTCGTCAAAACCGATAAGGTAAGCAGGACTATTATAGTGTTTTATTTCTGCATCCATGCTCCATGAAACCTCAAATTTCTTTGACTTTTCGTCAAACATAGCGTTTTCAATGAATGGTGCACGGTAGTTTTCAGGAAGCACAACTTTTAAGATTGCTGAAGATGCGTCAGATGTAGCACCATCTTCGCCTACTGCAAAAACACTATATTCATAAAATAATTTTGTTAATATAGTTATTAAAGTTTATTTCAAAATCACAAAAAGAGCGACAAAATTACGACTTTTTTTGTGTGACTAAAATTATTTTTACAAATCTTAATTTTTTGTAATACTTATGTGTGATTATGACCCATTCGGCCAATTACAAGATATAGAAGATAATGTAGGCTGAAACAAAAATTAAGAGTAATTTAATTAAGGTTGTCTTAAAATAATTATCTTTGCCAAAAAATAAATAGATTGACACTTAAGGAAAAAATAAAGGAGATAAAGGCACGACTTGTTGTAGTTGTGGGTGAGCGTGAAGCATATTGGATAACTCGCGACATCATAGATGATGCTATGGGTTATTCTGAAGTTGAAATGCTCATTAAGGGCGATGAGGTGTTGAGTGATTTTGTGAAGAAAAAACTTGACGCAATTGTGGAACGTGTGGAGCAAGGCGAGCCAATTCAATATGTACTTGGTTGGGCAAGATTTGAGGGTAATCGCTATAAAGTTACATGCGACACGCTTATACCTCGTCCTGAAACACAAGAACTTGTAGATATGATAATTTTACGTCATGGCAAAGAAAAGGATTTGCGAGTGATTGACGTAGGAACCGGAAGTGGCTGTATTGCCATCTCTCTTGCTCGTGGATTGAAATTTCCACAAGTTAGTGCGATAGATATTTCACAAAAAGCCATTGATGTAGCTAAAGATAATGCAAAGTCTCTTAATGTTAAAGTGAATTTTGAATGTCGCGATGCGTTGAGATTGCAGGTGGAAAATAATGAACGATATAATATAATAGTTAGTAATCCTCCATACATAGCAAATAGTGAACGAGCTAATATGGAGAGCAATGTGCTCGATTATGAGCCGGAAATGGCATTATTTGTCCCCGATGAGGCCCCATTGCTATTTTATCGAGCGATTGCCTTATGGGGAATGCAGGTTTTATTCCCCGAAGGAGCGATATATTATGAGATAAATCCTCTCTATTCAATAGAAATGCAGTCGATGATGCGAGGTATGGGTTATGTTGATGTCGAAGTTATAGAGGATATGCAGGCTAAAGAGCGTTTTGTGTGTGCCAAAATGCCTAAAATTAAATGGTAATGACTACTTCTAAAGGCAAAAAAAAGATAACGCCACAAGAGGCATTGATGCGATTGGAGGCATTGTGTGCCAAGTCTGAGCAATGTACATTGGATTTGCGACAAAAACTTTATCGCTGGGAAATATCATCGAGAGATAGCGAAAAAGTTATCAAAAAATTAGTAGAAACTCGATTTGTTGATGATGCACGATTCGCAGTGGCGTATTGTAGAGATAAGTATCGATTTAATCGTTGGGGACGAATGAAAATTGTATATGGATTGCGAGCAAAGCAAATTTCAAGTCATGATATACAAGAAGCCCTAAAGATAATTGATGATAAAGAATATGAGGATATATTAGTTTCGGTAGTAAAAACAAAAGCCTCTACGATAAAAGATGTTGATACATACGAGGGACGAACTCGTTTGTTTCGTGCTGTGGCTTCACGAGGATATGAATCGGCATTAATTGCTAAAATAATAAAAAATCAGAGTCTATGGACTTAATGTGGCTCAAAGAGTGGGGCGATGATGCGTTAAGGGTCATATATCCTAAAGTGTGTGAGGTGTGTGGTAGGGCATTGACTCGAGGAGAGGACATTTTGTGCCTTCATTGTAATGTGGATATGCCTCGCACAAACCTACATCTTGACAATTTTAATACTATTCATCAACGGCTTGCCGGCAAGGCCCCGATTGAACGAGCAACGGGCTATTTTTATTATTATAGAGATAGTGATTATGCTCGATTGGTGCAAAAGTCGAAATATAATAATCGTCCGGTTATTATCGAAAAGCTTGCCACTAAAATGGTTAATGAGATAAAATCAAGCGGATTTTTTGATGATATAGATATGATTCAGCCGGTGCCTATGTATTGGCTGAAAAAGATAATTAGAGGATATAATCAAAGTGAAGTATTGGCCTCTGCGATAGCCAAAGAAATGGGGGTGGAAGTTGCTGATTGCTTAAAGGCACGTAGGGCTCATAAAACACAAACACGAAAAAATCGTGTAGAACGATGGGAAAATACAAAAGATATTTTCAAGATTAAAAATGCAACTGTATTAAATCATAAACATATCCTTGTAGTTGATGATGTGATTACAACCGGGGCTACGATTCTTGCGTGTTGTGAGGAGATACATCGCGAGTCGCCCACAACCCGCATCAGCGTGCTATCGTTAGGCGTTACACATTTGCAATAAAAAAGGATAAAATCATTTCAATTCAATTTGTGTTGCTGAAATTGGACGATTGAGGAATAAACTTGCCATTTCGGAAAATTTTGTGGTGTTTTCGGTTGTTAGATATTGAGTGTTGCCACCACGAGTGCAACGAGCATCTATTTCGGGGTGACGTAGCATATAGTCAACAAGGCTTTCAGCGATAATTTCACCTTGTTTTATCACTTGTGCTGATTGTGGCACATATTGACGAATTTTATCATATAATAATGGATAATGAGTGCAAGCGAGAAGCACTGTGTCAATGTCGGGTTGTTTGGCAAAAAGATTGTCAACCTCTTGTTTAACGAAATAGTCGGCTCCGGGACGGTCGGCCTCTCGATTTTCAACCAAAGGAACCCACATTGGACAACCGTTACCATAGGTATGAAATGTGGGGTGTAGTTTGGCAATTTCTATATCGTATGATTGACTTTGTATTGTTCCCGGAGTGCCAAATACACCAACATTGCCGTTTTTAGAAATCTTGCCAACCTTTTCAACAGTGGGACGAATAACTCCAAGTACTCGACGATTAGGGTCTATTTGTGGTAAATCTTTTTGTTGAATTGTGCGTAGAGCCTTTGCCGATGCAGTGTTGCATGCAAGTATAACTAAATGGCAGCCTTGCTCAAAAAGATAGTTTACGGCTTGTAGAGTGAAACGATAAACGATGTCGAATGAACGTGTTCCGTATGGTGCTCGTGCATTGTCGCCAAGATATATGTAGTTATAGTTGGGCATTGCACGTTGTATTTCGCTCAAGATAGTTAGTCCACCATACCCAGAGTCGAATACACCTATTGGTCCTGGTTTATCGCTTAAATGTTTCATACTGCAAATTTACAACATCTCCGTATAAAAACAAAAAAAACGGATAGAACAAAGTCTATCCGTTTAGATATATATTTTGAAGTTTTATTATTTTAATCCGAGTTTAGTTTTTACCAACGGAGTAACGTCGATAACATCATCACCGGTGTAAATAGCAACGCCTTCGGGAAGAATTGCGGTAAAATTGTTTTCTTTACCAACAGCTTTAATGGCAATCATGATTTTTTCACGAATAGGAGCGATGAGTTGTTGTTGTTGTTGTTGTATGTCACGTTCAGCTGTTTGTACGAATTGTTGATATTTAGTATCCAATTCTTGAATTTCTTGAATTCGACGTTCTTTGATTGATGCAGGAGTGGTAGCATCTTTTTCTAATGTTTGATATTCTGCATATTTCTTTTGAAGCTCTTCTTGAAGTTTTTTAATCTCGCCTTCATACATTTTAGTCTTTTCTTGAAGTTGGGTTTGTACTTGAGCTGTTTCTGGCATTACTTGAAATACAGAGTCAGCAGATATAACACCGATTTTAGTTTGTGCCATAGCACACATTGGAATCGCAATCATGATTGCGAGAAGAATTTTCTTAATCATTTTCTTATAATGTGATTTTTAGTTATAAATTCAGTTAATTGTAAAAATATTAATGCAAAGTTAGCTTATTTATTTTGAATAACCTAATTTAGTCAATACTTCGTTGCTTACATCAATGCGAGGAGACGCAAAAACAATGCTTGTTGAAGATGCTCGATCGAAAATTACTTGATAGCCTTTTTCTTCCGACACTTTTTTTACTGCGTTATAAACATCTTCTTGAATAGGTTTAAGTAGGCTTTGGCGTTTCTTTGTCATTTCACCGTCTTGACCAAAATATTTGTTGCGAAGCTCAACAGCTTCTTTCTCTTTAGTGGTTATTTCTTCTTCTTTTTTCTTTTTTTGGTCATCGGTAAGGAATACCATATCGGCTTGATAGTTTTTGTAGAGAGTTTCTGCTTCTTTGAATTTAGCCTCAACTTCTTTTTGCCAACGTTGTGATAGCTGATTTAACTGCTCGTTTGCCATTTCATATTGAGGAATGTTTTTGAGTATATATTCCATATCAACAAGTGCAAATTTTTGAGCAGTAGCACCGATGGTGCATACAATTATTGTCAATAATGCTAATACTGTTTTTTTCATGATTAAATATCGTTTATTGTTACTATGATAATAAGACTATCAGTAGTGAAAAAAGTTTAGTTAATTATTGTTTTTTAGAATTCTTGACCAAGTATGAAGTGGAATTGACTACCTCCTTTTTGCCCGAATACTTTGTCGAAACCGTATGCCCAGTCAATACCCATCATACCAATCATTGGTAGGTATATGCGTACGCCGGCTCCGGCACTACGTTTAATGTCGAATGGAGAGAAATCTTTGACAGAAGTCCATGCGTTACCTCCTTCGGCAAATACCAAGCCATATATTGTGGTTGTGGGTTGAAGTAGGAATGGAAAGTGAAGTTCTACACCAAAACGAGTATAGGCATAACCTTCTTTGCCCCAAGGTGTGAATTGTCCGTTTTCATAACCACGAAGACCTATTGTTTCGGTTGCGTACGTGTAGCTTCCTGTCATACCATCACCACCCACATAGAATGTTTCAAATGGAGATTTTAACCACTTGTTGTAGCTTCCGAGCAAACCAAAGTCGGCACGAGTCATCAATACTAATGTCCATTTGCCATAAGGGTCGGTTAATGGGGTGTATGTACGAGAACGGAATTTTAGTTTCCAATATTCAATCCATTTATAAAGTTCTTTTTTTGAATCGGTAGTGTTCGATTTATAAAGTTCTTCCCAGTTCTTACCGGGGTTAAACCATGATGCCGGTGGTGTCATTTGTAAATTAAGAGAGAATGAGCTACCACGACGAGTGTAAAGAGGGTTGTCGATACTGTTACGAGCAAGAGTTAAACCTAATACAAGTGAATTAGATATACCATTGTTCATATAGTATAAATATTCCCAGTTCTTGAGAGAATACCAATTATAAGATAATTCAGATGAGAATGTGAAATAGTCGTCGGGCCAGTTCAATCGTTTGCCAAAACCAACAGTAACATTTGCCATCTGAAGCACTTTATTGGGGTCATAAGCATTTTGAATGCTGTTTTGGTAATAATCCGAACCGTATCCATATCCGTAGTTGTATCCATAGTTATATCCATATAGATAAGGATTAGACCAGTTGCTGTTATAATATGATGAGTTTACACCGGTTTGACGGCTGTAGTACGCAGAAACTGAGAATGCGTTTGGTCGTTTACCTCCAAACCATGGATCAAGGAATGAAACGCTATATGCTTGATAATATGTGGCATTTGTTTGCACACTGACGGTAAATGTTTGCCCTTCACCTTGTGGTATAATTCCACGATATGAATCGGGACGGAATAGGTTTTTCACTGAAAAGTTAGTGAATTTCAGTGCAACTTTCCCAATAACACCTGTTTGCCCCCAACCTAAAGAGAACTCTATTTGGTCGTTTGACTTTGATTCAAGATCAAGTGTGATGTCAACTGTTCCGTTTTCATCATTAGGGCTAATATCGGGTTGCATGTTTTCAGGGTTGAAATGTCCGGTTTGAGCAATTTCACGAAGTGAACGCATCAAGTCGTCTTTACTGAAAAGTTCGCCGGGTTTGATGCGAAGTTCGCGACGGATAACTTTTTCATACAAACGGTCGTTCCCGTTAATTACAATGTTGTTTATGCGAGCTTGAGGCCCTTCAAACATTCGTAATTCAAGGTCGATAGAATCGCCAACGATATTCTTTTCAATTGGAACGAGTTGATAGAACAAATAGCCTTTGTTCATATAATAGTTTGAAACAGCATCGTCATCTTCCAATAAGCGTTTGTTGAGCAATTTTTGATTATATACTTCGCCGGGAAGAATGCCAAGAACGTTTGATAATTCTTGAGATGAGTACAATGTGTTACCTACCCAATTAATATCCTTGATGTAGTATTTTTTACCTTCATCGATAGTAATGAAAACGTCGATTGTTTTTTCATTGAATTGGGCAATACTGTCGTGGACAATTTTAGCATCGCGATAACCTTTTTCATTATATTTTTCGATGATGCGATTGAGGTCGTCGTGATAGTCTGACTCAACATATTTCTTTTGATTAAACAATTCGAGAATATTATTTTTCTCGTTTGTTTTTTTCATAGCTCTTTTTATTGCTGCGTCGCTTAAAACTTCGTTGCCATCAATGTAAATTTTATGAACTTTTACTTTGTTGTTTTTATTGACATTAATGTCAACAATCATCTCGTTTTGTTTAGATAGGTCTTCACGAAGGTCTATTTTTACGGTTGCATTGCTAAACCCTTTTTCGTCGAAATATTTCTCAATGATTTGAGTAGCACGATTGATGATGTTTTGAGTGATTTGATTGCCGGGCATTAATTGAAGACGTTTTTGAAGGTCTTCTTTCTCTCCCTTTTTCATGCCATAGTAATTTACCTCAGCGATGCGAGGTTGTGTGCGTAGGGCAAATTCCAACCACACTTTATTTCCGGCAATTTTTTCAACTTTGATTTGTGCTTGAGCAAAAAGTCCCTGCTTCATTAATCGCTTTGCTGCATCGGTAATTTCATTGCCCGGAACTTCAATGATGTCACCAATTTTTAAGCCTGAATATCCAATAATAATAAATTCTTCATAATTGCCTTTGCCGGTAACCTTAATGCCGGCAAGCTCATACTTCTTGGGCATTGTAGAAAAAATCACGGGAGGATTGTATATAGTGTCAACTTGTTCTTGAGCATTGGTGCCAAAAACAATTCCACATATAGTTGCAAATAATATTAATAGCTTATATCGCATAATGTTGAAAAAGTTATCATTTGTTTACTTGTTCGCTTGTTAGCCCAAATCGGCGTTCTCGCGATTGATATTGTATGATGGCTCGGCAAAAATCATCTTTGCTATAGTCGGGCCAATAAGTGTCGATTACATTAATTTCGGCATAAGCGATTTGCCAAAGTAGGAAATTGCTTATACGCATGTCGCCACCGGTGCGAATGAGCAAGTCGGGGTCGGGCATAAAAGAGGTGTTGAGATGAGCCGAGATTGTATCATCATTGATTGAATTGGCAGCGAGCTCTCCTTTCTCAACTTTCATGGCAATTTCTTTGCAAGCTTGAGTGATTTCCCATCGAGCTGAGTAGCTTAAAGCTAAGCAAAGTTTTAATCCTGTGCAATGAGAAGTGTCGCTGATACATTGACACAATCTGTCGTAGGCTTCTTGTGGCATACGAGTCACATCGCCAATCATTGTTAGACTTACGTTATTTTTAATCAAGTCGGGAGTTTCACGCTCAATTGCGGTAACGATAAGGTGCATAAGTGCATCGACCTCATCTTTTGGACGGTTCCAATTTTCGGTTGAAAACGTATATAAAGTGAGGTATCCAATGCCTATTTCAGATGCAATCTCAGTGATGCGACGCACTGTATTGACTCCTTCTACGTGTCCGGCTGAACGGTTTAACTGACGAGCCTTGGCCCAACGTCCATTGCCGTCCATGATTATAGCAACATGGGCAGGTAAATTTGTACGGTCGATTTGGTCAATTAGTGCCATAAATATTTTGTTATTTTAATCAACATAATGACAGGTTTCACAACGTTTGCCAAATTCGTAAGTAATCGATAGGGCTATTTGTGAATACCAATCGGTATTTTTTAGCATTGAACTTTTTATGAGATATAAATCAGTTAGTTTTGCACCATCTACATTGTCCCCGAATACTTTAGTCATTGAAAATTCTAATCCAAGGTTAAGACGTTGCATGATTTTATATTTTACACCCACTGCCATTGGAACGTTCATTGCAAAAGCCAAATCGCCTTCGCAAGTGGCGAGAGTTCCTCCCACTCCAAGTGCTATATATGGGCTCCAACGACGCATTCTCTTGTAGGTTTCGCCAATACCATAGTTAAAGAAATTGAATTCATAACGAACCCCTAAATCGTATATTTGAGATGAGAAACTGAAATTTTCTCCGTTGGGAAATTTGTCGTCAAAGTCGGCTGAATTACCTCGTAAAGATGCTGTTGTGAAAATTGTTCTAATAGCCATTCTGCTATTAGGAAGGTAGCGGAATGATGCACCGGCTGTATATCCCGGGTGCTTAAACATATTGCTTTCATTGACATCTCCTAAGTAACCACTCATTCCTCCATGCACACCTACGTCAAATTTGTATGAGGCAAAGTCATCGGCATTTGAATTAAATGTCGATAATGAAACGATAACAATTATTATGAGAGATGAAATGCGTTTCATTTATACAATGGGCTTAAATTTTAATCGGTTAATTACGCCCCTCCAAACATCGTTATAAAGAGTGCCATTTTTTTTGTCATAACCACCGTATAGGTAAATGTAAGGACACTCCCATTGAGTGTTTGACACACTTGAGCGAGAGCAAACAGGGTTATATATTTCCCAATATGCCGGAAGGGTTTTTGACGGATATTTTTCCCAAGTTGAATATACGGATTTATCTGACATTGTTTTTTCAAATACAAGAGCCTGTGCACTTCCTCTGCTTTGAATATAGTCGGGTAGTTGCATGAGACTATCGGCAAGTTTCCAAGTTAATCCCATATTAAATGAGATAAATACATTTCTCCCTGGATAACCTTCAACGTCAAATCCCCCAAAAGCAATGAGAGTGGGGTATTTTGTAATAGTCCAATTATTGGTGTTGGTTCCAAAAGCGTAGTAAGCAAAGAATGTCATATCTTCGCGAGGATAAATGCTGTTTTGGCTCACTTGAGCCCAGTTTGTGCCATCATATCCCCACATTTCACCAATACATTGACCGTCGGCACGTCGTCCCCCCATAATAAATGCTTGTTCTGACGATTCCCATTTGTTGTTATAATAAACGATTTGACTCGTTCCCGATATGGGACAATCTTTATCGGCAAGGGTTGTAGTTGTTTCTGGATATGTTACGTGGTAGAAACTTTCGTCGATAAGTTTCACACCGAGAAGTTTGTCTCCATATCCACCATAAATGTGGTGCCATTTAGTGTTACATGAATTCCAATTCAGACCATCGGTCGATGTGTAGAGCATTCCCTCGTTGTCAAGAATAAAGAGTGCATCATTGGTAGCATTCAATGAGTTGACGTTTGGAGAAAATGGAAATGAAATTTCTTTGTTTATCCAATTGAGACCTGTTGGATTTGAATTTGTTGAAAGAATATATTTTGAGCTATTTCCTGAAATACATACTGCCATATCTTTAAACGTTACAGCTTTTTGCACTGAAATATTTTTGTTGAGGACATTGCTTGATGGCAGATCGTTTCTTGATGATATGTCCCAAGACAGGGAGTCGGGTTTAATCTTATGCACATTCACAGAGATAGAGTAATCGCGTTGAGTAGAGCCATCTGTTGCTACAATATGGAAACGAACAGGTCCGTTGCTGAAATTTACCGCTTCAGAAGGACTTGCGAGATAGTCAATCACTTGATCATCTTGATTAGGATCGGGATTAGGTATAATTAATTGAGCAACCGAGCTTCCTGTTGTACCAATGTTTACAACGAGACTTGAAACATTTGTTCCGTAAGGAAGAGAGTCGGCATTGAAAATTTTAGCATTAACTAAGTCGATTGTGAAGAATATTGAATCGAGATTATTTAGGACATTGTCATTTTCAGCCAATGTAAATGATGTTACCATCACATTTGATGATATTTCAGTCGAATCTTCCGAATCGTCGTTACAAGCAACAAAAGTTGACACAAAAGTTGCTATAAGTATGTAAATTGCAATTTTTTTCAACATAAGATATTATTTTACAATTTGCAAAGTTAGCAACAATTTCATTAAAAGCCTAAAGTAAATCGATATAAAATGTATGAAAATATACTATAAAAAGTTGTTAAAATGGTGATTAGTAGGAATTATAAGATAAATTGTTAAGGGAAATATATGCCTTTTTATAAGTTTTTAACTCCTACAAGGTTGTTGTTGATGTAAAAATAAATTTGGTTTTCAGCGATAATAGTAGTTCTTGCGATTGATTTTTTGATAATAGGAGCTTTAATCGCCCCATTTTTGTTAAGTGAGAAATATGCAGTTTCAATACGTGTGATGTCCCATAAATTTTCATCAATGGCACTTTGTAATAACGTAGTTCCACCCTCAATGAGAATGGAGGTTATGTTACGGCGATATAATATTGACATAATTTCAGACAATGGAGTGTCAATATTTATGATTATTTGAATAATATGTTCTGAAATATCTTTACGTTTAATAGATGTGAAATATATAGTGCTTTTAGGGTTAGTTGTGAATACTTTGACATTATTGGGGATTACTCCGTTGCGATCTAAAATCACACGAATAGGACTATTCCCGTTCCAAAGTCGGCAATCGAGAGTTGGATTATCCTTAATAATTGTACCACTTCCCACCATTATTGCATCGTGAGTAGCACGCAGTTTATGAGCTATTGCCGACGTTTGTGGTGTCGAAAAACGAGCTGCCGATGGGGTTTCATTCGTGCGAATGTGGTCAATATATCCATCTTTACTTTGAGCCCATTTAAGAGTAATGAATGGACGTCGTAGGGTGTGAGCTGTAATGAATTTGGGATTTAGTGCTTGGCATTCAATAGAAAGAATTCCATGTATAACCTCTATCCCGGCATCTTGAAGCATTCGAACCCCTCGACCACTTACTTTTTCAAATGGGTCAAGACAACCAATTACCACTCGTGGTATCTTTTTGTCTATAATTAGTTGTGCACATGGTGGTGTTTTCCCATAATGCGAGCATGGCTCAAGAGTAACGTATATGGTAGAATAGGGAAGAAGCTCGGGCTGAGTAACTGACGCAATAGCATTTACCTCGGCATGACCTTCGCCACAACGACGATGATACCCCTCGCCAATGATTTTGTCGTTATGCACAATCACAGCTCCCACCATAGGGTTGGGCGAAGCAAATATTTGTCCGTTGCGAGCAAGTTGAATTGCTCGGTGCATATATTTTTCGTCGTAATTCATTCGATGCTGAGATTGATTCTACAAATTTACAAATATTTGGTAAAAATAAAAAGACCGACATGGAATTTCCACATCGGTCTTTGATTATTTAAGAGTATGTCTGTTACTTAATCACAACAGTTTCTGAGATTGTTTCATCGTCGGTTGTTGCGCGAACGAGGTAGATGCCTGAAGCGATGTCAGCAACGTTGAGCACTTTGCTGTTGCTGATTTCTGCTACTTTCACACCTGCAACGGTGAACAATTCGATTGAGTTTGCAACTTTAGAACATTCAATACGTTTGTTGTAAGCATTGATGTTTAATGCTCCATTGATTTCTAATCCTTCCACACTTGTAGTTGGGTCGTCGATGCGATAAGCAGCAAGACCATTGCTTGGAGTGTAGATGTAGAGATTCAATGAACCATCGGGGTTTTGTTGAGTTGCAGGAATAGAAGAAACAAACGAGTTACCTACATTACCAAGACCTGCTTGTGGAATTTTCCAAAGAATTTCCATGTCGCTATAACTAAAGTTGTTTGGATTATTAACGATAGCAAAGTTGTGGAACTCGGCAATGTCATCGTTAAAACTATAGATAAATAGATTGCGACCATTGATTGTACCTGTACACATACCGGCACTTAACATGCCCGAAGGTTTGATGCTTGAATTTGAACCGAAATCGTCTTCAATAGTTGAAGTAGCACCATTCCATCCTGTATTATAGTTGTATAGCGTTGGATAAACCGATGATCCATCAACAATTACACGAGTTGAACTAATAGGTAAAACACGAGGAGCATTACCATAGTTAGAAGAAGATGATGGATAGAAGTTTCTAACTGAGTTATATCCAAGAGTCCATTCGTTGTAAAGTTCTACAATTGAAGGGTCGTAGTCATTATCGCGAGTCCAGCAATAGATGCGTTTGCGATATGATGTAGATGTTGCGCTATTTCCCGAAGGTGCTGCATATACTTTTGAACCTTTTTTAGTGAGGTCTCCCCAAGCCATACAGTTATCGATACGTAATGATGCGTTTGAAATATCTGTTTCAAATACGCGAGTAGTATTACCTGTTTCAACATCAACGATAGAAATGTTTAATTGACTGCTAGCTGATGATGAAGTAATCATATTTGCTACACATAAGTGGTTGCCACCATCAACAAATACGTCGTTACATGGGTAGCCTAATGTGTAACCGTCAGAAAGTGTTGAATAGTCGCCAGTGAGAGTGATTTTGCGAAGGAACTTACCAGAGTTACCGTCAAATTCAAGGAGGTAACCAACGCCACTTGCACGTTCCGAGATATAAACTTTACCGTTATAAACAGCCATACCACGTTGGTCGCGACCAAGTTCTTCGTGGAAGTTACCTTTTTGGATAGAGTAAATCCAAAGGTTTTTGATGCTTAGGTTGTTTGCAACGGGATACTCTACATTTTCTTTGTTAGCTTCGTCGGGGGTAGGAGTAGGAGTAACTGTTGTTTGTTTAGTTGTAAACGATTCTACAGCCGAAACCGATTGGATAGAACCACTCTTATTTGCTTTTACTCGCCAATAGTATTTAGTGCCTTCCATGAAGTCGAGAGATGAAGAAGAGTAACTATTAGTTGCTACTTCGATTGAATACATAGTAGAGGCAAATGTTGCAATTGTTGAAATTTCAAGAGTATATGTTGCTCCCGAAAGTGCGCTCCATTTGAATGTAAAGCCATCTTCTACAACTGCACCACCCACTGGGCTTGTCAATGTTACAGATGCAAGAGTTTCTTGTGCTGTTTTGAATGATGCAACACTTGATGTAGATGAGATATAACCGGTTTTAGATGCTTTCACACGCCAATAGTAAGTAGTATTGGCTGCAAGAGCAAAGTTAGATGAAGAGTAACTATTGCTTGTAGTAGTTGCAGTGAAATCAACGCTTGAGAATGATGAAGATTTAGATACCTCAATGGTGTAAGATGCACCAGTGATAGAACTCCAACCAAAACTGAAGCCTTTAGCCGCAGTAGTACCACCTACTGGAGTAGTTAACGATACAGCATCGAGTTGAGGGGTAACAACACCTCCTGAAGTAGCCTTAATCTTGTAAGCAGCAAGACCATTGCTTGGGGTGTAGATATACATTGTAGCCGAACCATCGCTATTGTTTACCATCACAGGTTTTGATGTGATGTAGCTGTTGGCTTGTGAACCAAGACCATTAGCAGGAACGGTCCAAAGTTTTGACATTTCTTTGAAGTTGAAGTTTGAAGGATTGGTTACAATATTGAATGTATTTGGAGCCATAGCCGATACATATGCAAAGATAGGAGTTCCATTTACAACACCTTGTCCCACACCATTCCAATTGTTTTCGGTAGGAGCACAAGCAATATTGTTGCCAAACCCATCATTATATGTTGCAGTGTTGCTTGCATTGAATGTGAGGAGAGCTGGAGCTGAGTTGTGTCCGTCGAGAATGAATTGAGTATTTGAGATAGGCATAATGCGAGGAGCAGTACTATTGGTAGTAGTGCTTGATGGGTAGTAGGTTTTAACTGTTGTATAAGCAATTGCCCAATATCCACTTGCATTGCGAGTCCAACGATATACATAGTTTGAATTAGCAACAGCAGCCCAAATTTCACATCCGGTAGTATTTACATCGCCACGCACATCAACGAAGTCGATGCGACCGCCTAATGTGGTTGTCATGTTAAACACGCGAGTTGTTGCACCTGTATTAACATCAATAGTACATATAGTTAATGGAACTGAAGAACAATCGAGAGTCAAGTTGCTAATGCAAAGGTGATTTGCTGCGTCAACAAAGAGGTCCTGACATTTGTATTGAAGACTAGTGCCTGCGTTGTCGGTTAAGCAGTCGCCAGTGAGGGTAATTGAACGAAGGAATTCGCCAGTTTCGCCACTAAACTCAAGAAGTTTACCATCGCGTTGAGAAATATATACTTTTCCGTTGTATGCTGCTATACCTCGTTGGTCGCCACCGAGTTGAGATGGGAAGTTGTTGGTGTTAACCGAGTACATCCAAAGGCTTTCGATTGAAAAGCCATTCACATCATTATAAGTGTTAGAGTCTTTTACTACATCGGTAGGAGTAGATGGGGTTGAACTGCCCGATGTTGCAATAGTGAACGACCCTACCCATGAAGTAGAACTTGTGTAACCTTCTTTAGAAGTGATAACGCGCCAGTAATAGGTAGTACCTTCGGTAAATGAAATAGCCGATGATGAATAGCTTGTGCTACCAGTAGTAGCCGAGAAGATTACATTGCTAAATGTATTATCAGTTGCAACTTCAAGACGATATGAAACACCGCTTACAGGGTTGGCTGTCCAACCAAAAGTGAAACCTGCTTGCACGGTTGAACCATCGGCAGGAGTGTTGATTGTAGTGCGTTCAAGCTCGGTAGAAGTGCCAGGATCTTCGGGATCGGGTTCTTCTTCGCCTCCCAACCATGTTATATCATATTCAAAGCCATAACGGTCAAATACCGATACACCAAGTTTATAACCGGTTTTGTAAGAAGATACATCTAATGTAGTAGTGTAGGGGTTGCCGATGATATATTCTGAAGGGATCTCTCCCGAAACAGTAATGTTTGAAGGAACAGCATACACTACATAGCGCATATTGTCATAACCATTCCATGAAAGAGTTGAACCTGAAAGAGTGAGGCCCGAAACTTTACCTGGGTTGTAGGCATGGCTCGATTTCCAAGTGATGCAAGGAGGAAGAGCTATGTTTTGGAATTTGTATTGTTTCAAGTAATCAGCAAAGCCCGAGTTGCGTTTGCCGGTAAGGTCGCGTGAGCCGAAGAATACCGAACCGGGAGCATCATTGCCATCATAGTCGCGGTTGCATTGCACTTGTTTTGCCAATTCGGCCCAGTTAGTAGTAGTATTAGCACCCTCAAGAAGTGAAATAGAGATACTTGAGTAGAAATGACGATCAAATACATTGGCACAAGCATCGCTCCACCATTTAGATAGTGCTCCATAGGGGTTGGTAGAGTGGGTTGTTACCCAATAAATTTGTGGAGAGATAAAGTCAACAGTACCCTCACCAAGCCAAGCCAATGGGTCGGAGCAAATTTGTGCATATTGCCAGTCGCTTGCAGTGCTGATGGAATTAGTTGAGATACCATATTTTGATGCAGATGTTTTTGCTACACCAGCAGGAGAAATACCAAATTTCACATATGGTTTTGTTGATTGAATCATATTGTAAACATTACGCACCATTGTGTTCACATTTTCACGACGCCAATCGGCTTGAGAAAGAGATGAACCCGATGCTTTGTAGAGGGCCGAGTCGTAAGAGTTGGGTACGCTATTAAGATAGAAATAGTCGTCAAAAACAAGGCCATCCACATCGTAGTTACCTACGATTTCGCGACATACATCAACGATGCGAGTTTGAACGGCTTTAATACCAGGGTTAAGAATACTAGCGTTGTTATATTCCAAAATCCAATCGGGGTTAGTGGTGCGATAGTCATTGCTGCCAGTCCACGATGCACCCGAAACCGATGATTCATAACGATAAGGGTTTACCCATGCAAAAATTTCCATGCCACGTTTATGACATTCTGCTACCCAAAATTCTAATGGGTCATAAGCAGGAGCCGAGCCACGAGTTCCACTCACATAGCTTGACCATGGTTCGTAACTCGATTTATACATGGCATCACTCATGCCACGCACTTGGAAATAAACACAGTTGAAACCATTTTCTTTAAGCAAATCAAGGTACTTAATAGCTTCAGCTTGTTGAGATGCTGCAACTGTAGTAGTTGTGCCGTAATCAGTAGGCCAACACATGCGCCATGCAGTAGTGATCCACACTGAGCGATGTTCGCGTTTTGGTGTGGTAGCCGACCATGATGGGAATGCAATTAATGCAACCAGTGCCAACATGGCAATTTTTAAGGAAATTTTTTTCATAAAATAGTACTATTATTTAAAGTTATTATATTATTATGTTTTAGGTAGTTCTTATATTACAATCTTATGCGTTGAAGTCATGCCATTGATAGTTAGTTGCAAGATATATACACCTTTTGTCGCAGGTTTTTCGATTGATGAAGCATTTTCAACAGCATTTACCATCATGCCCGAAAGAGTATAAATACACGCTTGGTCAACATCACAACCAAATGTTATTTCTTGATTAGTTATTTTTATATCAATATTTTCAGCATCGATACCTTCAGCACCGGTGTATATGTGGCGAGTGAGTGAATAAGCCGCCATCCCATTTCCAGGTACATAAATATATATATTAGTGCGGTCTTGAGCCGAACCTCGAGTGAGATTATTCTTTGGTTTGCCAGTTAATGAATTATATTGAAGATAATCTACGAGCATTCCAAAGTCATCGCCTCCATTGTCAACATTTCCTATGTTATCTTTAGGGAAATCCCAAAGTTTGGAGATATTACCCCAATCGGTTAATCCTTCAACGCGAGCAATGTTGAATTTGTACGCAATATCATCAGATGTCGGGGTATATGAGTTAAATGAAGAACTATTGTATACAATGAACGGAATACCATCATGGATAAAGTATGTACCACCATTGCCATGATGTGTTAGAGGAGCTGTGTTGGTATCGGAAGACGCAAAAGAACTTATTAATGTTGCATTTGTGCTAGTTTCATTGAATTTGTAAAGAGTAAATGATGTACCAGCTCCATCGAGATAGAAATAATCTTTATCAATAGGGTAAATTCGGGCTGCAGTCCCAATGCTTTTTGTTGTAGTTCCTGATACTTTTGATGGATAAAATGATGCTATTGTATTTACGATATAATCATTATTAACCAATGAGCCATTTTCTAGTTCCCATCGATAAACTGTAGTTTCTGATGACGTTCCGTAAAGATATGCTTCTCCCTTGGAGATGTCGCCAATAATGCGAGCGTGGTCAATGCGAATATCCGGAACCGAAACAGTGATGCGAGGAGTGGCTTTTACTGTTTTTGCATCATTGTCAATGGTAGCTAAATCAATTGTTGCGATTTCTAAATTGTTTGTTTTGCCTTTTAGGTTCATTATACATAAGTTGCCACCATCATCAACAAAAACGTCATTACATGGGTATGTCTTTTTTAAGAAATCTCCGGTTAATGTGAGTGTTCCCAAATATTCACCATTAGCGGCATCGTATTTTTCCAAATAAGCAGATGTGCTACCGTCATGACAAGCAATCCAAATAATATCTTTGCCATCTTGGTCTCCATATTGAGCAGAGCGTGTGCAAAAACCACGATAATTAGTGCTTGTAGTGCTATTCCACCAATCAATATTACTTTTTTCACTATTGCGAATCCAAAGATTGGTAAGGGTATAGATATTACTACCTGATGTAACTAAGTCGTATTCGTAATTATCTTCGTGTTTTGGTGTATAATTAGTTTCAGCGGTTCCAGGAGCTTCGCTTTGTCCTTCTACTTTGAATTGACGAACTTCAGAAACTCCATCTTCAAGGTTGGGATCAACACTTTCAGCTATTACTCTCCAATAATAAGTACCGTTGGCAAAGTATGAAATTGGAACAGTGTATTGTAGCCAAATTTCATAATTACTATTTATACTTGACTCTTCTTTCCAATTGGAGTTGCCGGTAAAATATATTTCTGAAAAATTAGGGTCTTTTGAAATTTCAAGAGTTGTTTTGGTTGTATAAACTTTTTCTTCATTAATCATTAAATAAGATTTTTTAGCAACAAATGAAATGTCAGAAGAATGGGTTGTTTCATTATATGGTTTGAACAACTGTGGTGGCGTCATCGTAGGTTTCACCGGAGAGATGAATTGTCCAACGGTCGATGTGGTTGTTGTGTAATTATCGTTTGCGGCAATTACTCTCCAATAATATTGGGTAGAGTTGGCAAGATTGAAATTAGACGATTGATAGGTGGTGCTTTCTGTTGTTGCCGAGAACGCAATATCATCAAATGTTTCAGATGTTGATAGCTCGATAGTATAAGTTGACCCCTTAACACCGGTCCATGAGAAATCGAAGCCTTGCTCGGTTTGCACATTGTCAATAGGAGAGTCGAGTGTTATAGGCATATCAGGGAGATAGATGCGATAACCTGCAAGACCATTCTTTGGTGCATATACATATACCATTACCGAGTTATCTTCGTTCTTAACAGTTGCGATAGAATTTAATCCATATTGATGGTTTATTTTCCCAAGAGCACTACCTTCGGGAACATTCCAATATTTCTCCATTTTAGAGAAATCGTAAGATGATGGATTATAAGCAATGTTGAAATTATACCCTTTTCCTTCATGAGTTTCATTACAATAAATAAATAAGGGATATTGACCAAGTGTGATTTGGCTCATTCCCACAGCACCGATAGTTAGAGGTTTCAATTTTTCATCGGAAGTTGTATCGAATCCATCTACTAATGTTGCATATCCACCGGCGTTAAATGTATATAGAGTAGGATAGTTGCCTCCTCCATCAACTATGAATTGAGTAGATGAAATAGGCAAAACCCAAGGCGTTCCACCGGTTTTTCCTGTCGTTGGATAAAAACTGTTTGCAACTGTTGATTCTGTGGTCCACGAGCCATCGCTTTTGCGAGTCCAACGATATATGCGATTGTTGTTAGTGGTGGTCGTCGTATTTTCTGTTGAAGCCGCCCAAATTTCTCCCCCTGTTTTAGTTACGTCGCCACGAGCATTGACATAGTCGAACCGTAAATTTGCAGCACCATAAGAGAATTGTTTTGTGGTTTTTCCGGTTGAAATATCAACGGTACATACTGTTGTTAATATTGTTGAAGATGTACCCATTGCCACAACGCATAGATTATTCGCATCATCAACAAATAGCCCGTTTGCTCCATAAGAGCCGGAGATACAATCACCTGACAATGTTATAGTGCGAATGTATTCACAAGTTTCTCCATTAAATTCCAATAAATGTAATTTAGATGAACTCTCACGATATGTAACATATACTTTGCCATTATAGGCAGCCATTGAGCGTCGGTTGTCCCCATTGAGTTCTGATAGTAATCCCCCTTCGTTGTCAAGTGTACTTCCGTTTGTGTATAGACTGTAATTGAACAATTCTTCTATTGACAAACGACCGGTTGTAGATTCTTTATAAGGACTTGTGAATTGGCGAACTTCAGATGTGGTTGCTGTGTAATTTTCGTGAGAAGCTTTTACTCGCCAATAGTATTTGGTTTCGCTTGCGAGATTGAAGTTGGCTGAACTATAACTATTATTGGTTGTAGTTTCCGAGAATGCAATCTTCTCAAAGGTTGAAGTTGTAGATAATTCAAGGATGTAACTTGCTCCCTCAACACTGTTCCAAGAGAAATTAAAGTCTCCATCAAGGGTTGCATTATCGGCAGGAGCATCAAGAGTAATATCAATCTCAGGCAATGAAATGCGATATGCCGCAAGCCCATTTTTAGGAGCATAAAGGAATATGGTTGCACTTCCATCATCGTTTTTAATAGCAACAGTTTGGTCAAGAGCATAATCATGTTGCACTTTTCCTAATTTATTCTCTGGAATTGATTTCATAAATTGAAATTGAGAGAAATCAAAATTATGTTTGTTTGCAACGATAGAAAAACTGTGACCAGAGCCATTATGGTTGTCATCAACATAAACGAACAATGGAGTATTGCCGATTGTAATAGAACAAGTTCCGTTGGAAAGAGCATTCATTGGCTGAATAGCTGCATTATCAGCAAAACTACTATTGAGAGAGGCTGTAGTGCCACTATTAAAAGTGTATAATGAGGGGTGAGTGCTAGCACCATCAACAATAAACTGTGTCGAAGATATTGGTTG